>Ga0208941_1000227_pt1 | contig 17349 bp, 29 predicted proteins | sample AOAMet2_C27A4_35_2_FD_188080 | JGI IMG/M metagenome (GOLD analysis project Ga0208941, IMG submission 188080) | Ammonia-oxidizing marine microbial communities from Monterey Bay, California, USA - C0912_C27A4_35 (SPAdes) | ecosystem: Environmental > Aquatic > Marine > Intertidal zone | place... | reverse complement strand
ATCAAACACAAGTATTGAGGATTTCCAGCGCAACGCACACGCTGCGCAGACGGTTGGCATTGAGCAAGAAAAGCTTGCAGACATTTACAAAGATACAGGCGATAAAATAGGTGACTTCCTGCAGACGGGAGGTGGCCCAATGGTAGACTACTTTGAAAACATCGCTCCGCTGGTTGGGCAAACTGCGGAACAGTTCAGAAATCTATCTGGCCCGGATGCACTGCAACTCTATTTTGACGGCTTAGAGAAAGCCAACCTTAGCCAGAATGACATGACGTTTTACATGGAAGCAATTGCATCTGACGCAACTGCGCTTATTCCATTATTAGCTAAAAACGGGCAAGCATTCCGTGACCTCGGCAAGGATGCCACCGTGATGGGTGACTCAACCGTTGCAGAATTAGCAAAAGCAGAAAAGGCACTTGATTCGTTGGAAAGAAAAACAATCATCGTTGCGGGTAGAATAGTGGAAGCTTTTTCGTTTTTGTTTGGTCAATCTGATGTCCAAGTAAGGATAAAAGAACAAGAAAAGGCGATTAATGATAAGCTAAGCGGTGCTGTCACTTTGCTTGAGCTAGAAAATAAGGTTGAGTTCAGTCAAAAAGACCGCGCCAGTTTGCTAGATCCAGAAACTGAAAGAGGAAGGATTGGCGCAATAATGAGTGACTACGGAATTGAACCAGAAAAAGAATTTGGGGTTGCGTCTGAGGCTTTTAACGAGGCAATCATAAAATCCACAAAAATGCAACGCGCGGCAAGAGGTGAATCAATTGCAGAGCAACAAGAGCGAAACAAAAAAGCGGCAAAAGATCAGGCTGACTTAGCAATGTCTATTAGGATCAAAAAGGCAAAGAAAGATCTTGCCGATGCAGAGGCACGAGCGGCGAATGATGCTATAACTAATGAAGAAAAACTTTCCGGCCTCATTGGTAATCGTGACAAATTGCAGAAAAAAATGGCGTCACTAGATGAAATTTACGGATCAACAAGGGAATCAGCAGAGCAAATAGAAACGCAAAAGGAGATTCTTGATTTAGACAGGGAGATCAACAAAGCGCAAAAAGAGGTTACAGCAGAAAAAAAGAGGCAAGCAAAACAAGATGCAGACACCGCAGCCAAGAAACAAAAACAATTTGATGATGAAGTAAACAAAGCAAACGAGGCATCTGACGCGGCGGCTAAAAAAGTTGCGGATGATGCAAAAATAGCAAAGGAAAAAGCTGAACTTAAAAAAGATCAGTCACTCAGGAAGGAATTACTAGAGGCACAAATCAACCAGCGCGATGGTTTGGCTCACGCAATACAAGAGGAAATCATACTCAAGCAAAGAGCAAAACAGATTCAGCAAGAAATTGGCGGTGAATATGAAAGGGCTTTAGAACTAGCAAAAGAAATACTCAAAGTTGAGGCTGGCCCGGATGCCAACAGAAGCGGATTTGTAACGCGCAAAGAGCAACGCGCATTTGACAAAGCGCAAAAAGTCAGAGCCAAAGAACAGAAAAAGAGGCAACGTGAGGAAATACGTAATGAAATAAAAAAGAAGCAAAACATGACCGCACGTGAACGTGCAAAAGCGGCTGCTGATGATCGCAAGAGGCGCAGGAATGAGGCACAAGATAAAAGGAATGATGCCAAGAAAAAAGACCAGCTTGAAAAAGAAAAAGAAGCTGGCGATGAGGTAAAGAAAAATCAAGATGCAATGAAAAAAGCGGCCAAGGACGTATTGAAAAAACGTGAAGATATGAAACCAAAGAAACCTGAGAATGCAATAATTGACAAATTCATACCAAAGCTGAACAGACAAATTGAGCTATTGGAAGCAATTAACAAATCACTAGAATGCGAAGGATAAAATGAGCATACCATACACCCAACCAACAATAGCAAACGTAAATGTCGGAAGCGGCACGTTTATATCCTACCCATTTTTAACAGATGGAGACACAACCACAAAAGTTTACAACATGGCTTGCAGTCAGCGTGCCAGTGACTACGCGGCTAACCAAGTTGCGCTTGATGATACAATGTCGAGTGCATCCGCTGCTGGAGTGATTGCGTTGCCATTCGCAGCTGACTCATCAGCCTACTTTGTTGGTGATACTGGCCATGCTCCAAGTGACGGCGGCATGATAAAGTTCATACGCCGATTTGCAAACATACCTCAAGCAACAACAAAATTCACAGGAACTCAAAATCACACTTTTCCCGGGTGGCAAAATCTTACTCCATCACACTTTGAGCCGCCATCACCGATTAATGTTTACCCGTCAAGGTTGTGGCACTACCTCGGCAACAGAAGCCCGCAAAACATCGCATCACCAGCATCAACGGAAACATCATATATCTTGCTCGGTGTGACTTTGGACGGTGACGGTAACGTAATAAATAACGTTGATGACATAGAATTGCCGCCAGCGTTCCAGCCTTGGAATAAAACAGACAGCCAACCAACAGAGTTGCTTGATGAAATATACACGTCAGGGGTAAATATTTTTACTAAACAAACAGTGCCAACAAGGTCTGACTACATTGACATGATAGATAACAAGGATGAAATCATCATTGAATCATCAATCAAAACTTGGCTTGGAAACATCCTTGAAAAGAAAATCAAAAAAATCACGGCATCATAATGATTGAACACGGAAAATGCGGGTGTATAGCACGCACCAAAAAGCAAAACGAAATCATCGACGCGCTGAACCCGTTGCTTAAAATCCAGCTTGTAAATGGCGAGCGGCTTGACGTTTTGTATTCTGACAACAACGTATTTTTAACCATCCCGGAAGCATCAGGAATGCCGGACGGATCAGCGGGCGATATTCTCTATCATGACGGAAGTGATTGGGTATCATTGAGCGCACCATCCGCACCGGGTGATGATGCAATCAACTTGCTGACTCATAACGGAACTGCACCTGCATGGGTGACTAAAGACATTGAGGAAATCAGCGTGTGCGAAAGCGGAAGCCCGACAACGTGGGACATCATCAAAATGTAATGGCACATTTAATCTCACCAAAAGACAAGATTTTGACAACGGGCAAACACTGTTGTCTTGCATCATTGGGCGGCAGGACTCCGACCGAGGCAGACATTGACCAAGGCACATACACGGAAACAATCAGCACAGATGGCGCGGGTAATACAGTGACAACGTGGGTTGTGAGTGATAGTGATTATTTCGTGGGCGGTTTGTATTTCACTATTTGCTGTTATAATAAGATAAATATCACGATAGGCGACGAAATCACGCCGTTCTCAGTGGTCACGGTTTATATTAACGACGTTGAGGCCATTAGAAATGAGGAAATTGACGAAACATCCTACACGCTAGATTCAAACGATTTAAGCGTAGGCAGCCAATTCCCGCCGGGCGCATGTGGAATGAAGGTGGAGTTTGAAATACTTGGAGACAGGACAATTTCATTCACACTTGAAACCGCATAGCAAGCCTAGCATTGACATTTAATTATCTTTACTATATAAAAAAAGAGCCATGCCGAACATTTTCATCAACACTGAAAGACCGATTGACCGCTCAATTGTCGCTGGCATAAACCAGCCACAGAGAGAGGCACTGAAACAATCATATGTCGCTGGCAGTTCATACGACATGAACCTTTATTTCTGCAAGAATGACGGCACGTATGACAGCAGAAGCGGAGGTGCAAGCACAGATGTGCAACTTGCAATCTCAACCATATCAGAGCCAAAAAGCGGCACGTTCACGCTTACAGACGGCACAGACACAACAGCGCAAATTGAATACGGAGCTAGTGCCAAAGACGTGCAAGACGCTCTAAACGCTCTCAACAGCGACACCGGGCCGAATACAGGCACAGCAAGTTTAGTTGACGTTGACAAGCGCAATGATGGCCAATACACGATCACATGGCGCGAGCTTGGAACAATGACCGCACTGAGCGGTGCAAGCGTATCATTATTTCCCGAATCATCACCGACAGCATCGGTTGCAATCTCTGGCAGTTCAACGGAATACGCGCAACAGGTTGTTGAGATAGTGCGCCAGCCAGCTATATTCCAGCAATCATGGTCAGAAATAACCAACGGCCACAGCGCAACGGTTGCACTCGACAGCACAAGGCTGTTGCAATCATTGGTAGTTGATCAAGGCGAGCCATTTTTTATTGAGGTGAAACTTGACGGCGAAACAGTCGCAAAAGAAGTCATTACAGTTGAGGAATCAACCATGCCCGCCAGTGCATACAGCGGCCGCGTGATACAATCCATCCTTGATGACTTTGCAACCAATCCCGGAAGCAATGCTTACTTTAACGCGAGTGCGTGGAGAACGTCACTGTCAATCAACAATGTTGATAATACAAGCGATGTTAGCAAACCAATTTCAACAGCCACGCAAACCGCGCTTGACGCAAAAGCATCAGCAGCATCATTAACTTCACACACAAGCGACACAAGCAACCCGCACAGCGTTACAGCCACGCAAATCGGGCTTGGCAACGCGGACAACACCAGCGATGCTGACAAACCGATTTCGACCGCAACACAAACTGCACTCGATCTCAAGGCAGATGACGCGGATTTAACGTCTCACACCAGCAACACAAGTAATCCGCACAGCGTCACAGCGGCACAGGTCGGACTCGGATCAGTAGACAACACCAGCGATGCCGACAAACCGATTTCGACTGCAACGCAAGCCGCTCTTGATGACAAAGCAAATGATGCTGACTTAACATCACACACAAGCGACACCGCCAACCCTCACAGCGTCACGGCCGCACAGGTTGGACTTAGTAACGTAGACAACACCAGCGATGCTAATAAGCCAGTTTCAACAGCCACGCAAACCGCGCTCAACCTCAAGCAAGACATTCTAGCAGGGAACCCAGCAGGTATCGTCAGAATGGTCAGCACAAAGACCAGCAACTTATCCGTCACGGTAAAACATGATGGCACGGAGTCGGCTACGGGCATCTGTTACTCAGTGGACGGAGGCGCACCTGTCTATGGAGCCATTGCGGCAGATACCAGCCTTAATCTATCCATCCCACACAATGGCGGTGCCCCCACGGAAATTTACATTTGGAGTGCTACCAGTGCCTCTAGCGGCAAGAAAGGGGAGTTGACCCTTCTGTTTTGCTACAACAACTCCTTGACCTCACTTGATGTTTCGGGTTTGACGGCATTGACCACTCTGTATTGCAACAACAACTCCTTGACCTCACTCGATGTTTCGGGTTTGACGGCATTGACCACTCTGTATTGCTACGAAAACTCCTTGACCTCACTTGATGCTTCGGGCTTGACGGCATTGACCTATCTGTCTTGCTCCAACAACTCCCTGACCTCGCTCGATGTATCGGGACTAACGGCATTGACCACTCTGTATTGCCACGAAAACTCCTTGACCTCACTCGATGTCTCGGGCTTTACGGCATTGACCACTCTGTATTGCCACAACAACTCCTTGACCTCACTCGATGTTTCGGGTTTGACGGCATTAACCTATCTGTATTGCTCCAACAACTCCTTGACCTCTCTCCTAGCAACGGGCGTTGACCTTAGCTTTGCGATGTATGGAGCATTAGGCTCCGACATCGGTGACAACGACCTGACCGAAGCGGCATTGATCGCGTTTGTAGATTCCCTCGCCACAACCGCAACGGGGCTTATCGCATACGGCGGCAACATAGGTTCCGCAGAGTTTGAAACATGGCTCGCAACGGGCGATGACAAGGGATACATCTGGTTAAATAGTTAATATGAAATGCGCTAATTACAATAACACAGGTAAGCAGGTCGAACGTGACTTTGCAGCGTCACAGGCTGTAGAGTTTCGGGAGACGGGCAACGTCTTTGAGTTTGGAACCTACCATGGTTTCACCACTGCTTGCCTTGCCGAAGTTGCCGACCACGTATGGACTCTCGATCTACCTAACGGTGGTGAAGGTCTGCACCTTGAAATCCAACCGAACAAAGACCTTGGGCATTTTTACAAGTTCCACAAGTTTGATAACATCACTCAACTCACGGAAGACTCCATGACGTTTGATCCGTCAGTCATTCCTCCATGTGATCTTGTGGTAGTCGATGCAAACCATGACTACGAACACACCAAGAACGACTGCGACAAAGCACTCTCCATGCTCCGCGCTGGTGGCTGTCTTCTTGTCCACGACGCACATTATCCCTCAGTGGCTAAATACCTAGCCCAACACGATCACGAACTCATACCTAACACACGCTATGCAAAAATATTACACAACTAAAGAAGACAAGGACGGAGATTACGTCACCGTCAATCACACCCGCTACACAGTCACCGAGATTGATCCAGCACGGGTTCACATCCCAGCAGGACGTGAGGCTGACATTGATCTCTATGACTCTCAAGCGGAGTTTCTAGCCGCCATGGGACTATCGCCAGTTGAGGGTCATGTATTCCCCGAACCAGAACCATTTCCTGCGGTTGCACCAGTTGTGCCTAAGTCTGTGACAAACTACCAGCTCAGACAAGCACTCAACGTATCGCCAGAAGATAGAGCGGCAGTTGATGCACTGGTCAATGGCTCAGATGACCCCAACATTAAAGACGGGTGGGAACATGCTTCTGAGTTCAAATCTGACAACGCACTTTTTGTAGGTGCGGTAACCTATCTTGGCTGGTCGCAGGAAAAGGTCGATGACCTGCTTATTCTTGCATCAACATTTAACTAACAAAAAAAACAAACAGAAAAATGAACAAACGAAACATACTCAGGGCCTTAGTTGGGACAGCTGCAATTGTATCAACTGTGGCCACTGCAATCAATCTTGATGCTCTGCCATCAAGCTGGCAAACTATCGCAAGCATTGCACTCGTAGCACTACTTGGACTAAAAGAAATCATCGTTGTGGCTGGTGACATACTCGACGATGGCAAACGTAACAATTCATTCAAAGCATGAAAAAATATATTATCATAGCACTAGCATCAGCACTGGTCGCATCATGCGGCACAGCTTGGAACATCCGCGTTAGCAAGGACGGCATCACTGCCACTCCTGACGGCGCAATTTTCCTGCCTTTAGTTGATGCTCAGAAATAACATTTTGTTGGCGGTGTGCGGTATCGGCAACGACCGCGTGGGCATTTGTGGTGTCCTTCATAGCACCGCCAGCTTTTAACATTTAGCGAATTATGGGATTCGAGCTTGTCGGTAAAAAATGGAGCGCAGAAACGTTTGCGGAATATCTGCAATCCGTTAATCTCTCATGGGCAAACTCTGTAACCGTGCATCACACGGCCTTGCCTAATCTTGCACAGCGGCCGAATGGACTCACCACTACCCACATCGGCAACATTGAATCTTATTACAAGATTGAAAAAGAATGGGATGCTGGCCCGCACCTGTTCACCTCAGATAATAATATCCTAGGAATGTCATCGCTCTGGCGGCGAGGCATCCACGCAAAATCATTCAATGCAAACTCAATCGGGATAGAGACGCTAGGCGATTATGACAACCATGACGATCCGCTGACCGGGCGCGGGCTTGCTTGCTGGACAATGACAGCGAAGGCAACCGCAATCATCCTTGATAAAATGCAGCTACCTGTATCAATCCGCACCGTAAAATTTCATCGTGATGACCCAAAGACAAGCAAAACATGTCCCGGTCTCAGAGTAAGCAAAGAGTGGTTTTTGCAATTGGTTGAAGCCAATATGCCAGCGGGTGATACCAAAATGACACTTGAGCAAAGGGTTGAGCGTCTTGAACAACTAAACGGGCTTGCATAATGGGTAAAGATGATACAAGCGAAAAGGTTGACCGAGTTCATGACGCATTGTTTGGCACGGTTGGCAACCCTGAGAAGTCACTGATGGTGCAGATTTTGCAGACGGTGAAAGAAGTCAAAAAAATGCGCATTGAGCATGAGAAGATGATCCCGCAGGTCGAGAACAGTTCGCGCACGTGCCGTAATCTAATCAAGCTAATGTGGCTTGTAATCGGGCTTATCATAACCACCATTTGGGGCGTGGTTACTAATGGCAACGCATAGTTGATTGCTTGCCAAACATCAGCTTTGAAAAAAGTTTGATTTAATTGTTTACACTTTTCAAGTTTGCGTGTAATTCTATTTTCAGCGCGAGGGAATAACCCCAAGCCGAAATGAAAACTACTACAAACTATGAAATACGCAAAACAAGTACAAAAGCCAAGCTGGTATCAGTCAGATGATTCTAAGTTATATTATGCCGCAACCTCTGGATCGTCACCATTCAATGAATGGTATGAATTTGATGACGAAAAAGATGCAATAAAATTTATAAGCATACATCACATGTCGTTGTCATATTTATACAACATGATAATACATGATGGCGCATTGTATCACCTTGACGATACAATCATTGATGATGACGGCAAGATTGTAGGAATCAAGCCTAATGCTGTAATCAATGACTTTCAGGCGGCTCTTGATTACGAATCAAGATTTTAATTTACAAAACTATGATAACAAACGAAATATGCGAGCTTAGTTCGCACACAATAAGAAACCGTATAGTCAGCATGACCGCTGACTTTGGTGAGGATGCAATCGTGAACGAGTTCTGCTACAAGACGGCATGGCTCAATGATAAGGGCGAATGGGAATGCTGGCAATATTTCGACAGCCTACGCGATGCCGTTGACAGCCTATACACACTTGACGATGGCACGGTTGACGAAATACGCGTCATGGAGGTGCAAGCACGCATGTGTGCTGAGGCCGCCACAGCAATGGGAGGGGATGTAAAATGAGAGAGTGGAGAAGGCGTTACCGCGTAAACCGCATAATCGAAGCAAGGACTGAGGACAAATCACGCACAATGGTGATATGCTGCATTTCCTTTTTTATAATCACAAACATCATCGGCCTATTAATCGCTGGGAGATAACAACCACCAACACAAAACAACAACATGGACATCACCACAATAATCGTCGGGTCACTTACATTGGTATTTGGCATCATTTATTTATTTGTCACATTCCTGCTTCCGTTTTACGTTCGCAGGATTATGAAGGCCTCGGAACAACTCCGCAACAGAATGGCTAAAATTGACACAATAGAACAGATCCAAAGGGCGCAACTCAAAGCACTCAACGAGATCATTAAAATCAATTGGGAGATTAAGAACCAAAACTAAACACCAAACAACTAGAAGCATGAAAAAACTAACACTAAAAGAGATATTAGAGATCATATCATTTGGATATGATAAAGAAGGCAAACTGGTCGTAACAAAGTTGAAAGCTGACCTAATTGGCGACCACCACGGCCACCACGAAGGAAACCACCACGGCCACCACATCGGTGACCACATTGGCGTCCACGATGGAAACCACGTTGGCTACCATTACGGCGACCACAAAGGAGACCACGAAGGCAACCACTACGGCTACCACACTGGAAACCACGAAGGCAACCACTACGGCGACCACGAAGGTGACCAAGTCGGCGTCCACAAAGGCTACCACGAAGGCGACCACGAAGGTGACCACACAGGAAACCACGAAGGCAACCACTACGGAAACCACAAAGGCAACCACGTAGGCGTAAAATACACAAACAAAAACAAATGAACATCATTTATATATGGCTTGCATTAGTGCTATACACTGCCAGCCTATTTGCATCAATCTATGTCTGGAGTAAAATAACAGACTACATCGAAAGAAAACAACACCACAAAAACAATGAAAAAAAGTAAAGAAATTAGTTCGCTCGCAACAGCGTTGAACAAAGCGCAAGCTCAGATGAGCGGCGCAAAAAAAACGGCAAAAAACCCGTTCTTCCAATCGGCATACGCCAACCTTGAAGAAGTCATCAACTGCATCCGTGAGCCATTTGCGGATAATGGGCTAAGCTTCATGCAATTCCCTATTACAGAGGAAAACCGAGCAGGGGTTGACACCATAATAATGCACAGCAGTGGCGAATGGATCAGCCACCCGTGCTTGCTGACATGTGCCAAGAACGACCCGCAAGGCATGGGAAGCGCAATAACATACGCCCGGCGATACGGTCTGCAATCTGCGGTCGGCTTACCATCCGAGGATGATGACGGCAACGCGGCAACGCGGCCAACGGCAAAAGCAAAGCCAGTTGCAAAGCCAGTTGCGAAGCCACAGAAATCAGCGACCAAGACGCAAATCACAAACATTGACAAGCTACTGACTAAATCGGGCTTTGACGATGACAAGGTTGACAAGGCTGTCAGTTGGGCATCCGGTGGAGCGCACAGCAATGTGGCAGACCTTACACAACCGCAAGCGGCCAAGCTAATTTCATTCATCACAGAAAAAATCAAATGATTACCACATACGACTTTGACCAAGGCACGGATGAATGGCTTGAGATGCGTGAGGGTAAACTCACCGCCAGCCAGTTTGATGTGATCTTATCAAGCAAGACGCTCAAATATGCCACGATCTGCAAAGACCCGTCTGACGATGATCTGGCAGGAATGGCGCGAGCAAAAAAACAAGCGGAGGTGCTTGAACAACTAAAAGCCGGAGACGTTGAGAGCAAATTTCTGAACGCCTCCGGGCTGAAAGGTTTGACTGACAAGGGCATTGTCACAATCTATGATGACAACTCAGGTTGCACACTTCTTGGCTCATCAACGCAAAAGCACATCGACAACATGCTTGCAGAAAAGTATTACAAACACGGTGACCTTGAGCCATTTCACACAAGCCACGCAATGGAGCGCGGCAACAGGCTTGAGCCAATAGCGCGCACAGACTTTGAGATGCTTAATGACCAGAAAGTTGACGAAGTTGGTTTCATAATCAATTCAGACATCAGCGAGGATGTAGGATGCTCGCCTGACGGATTGATCGGTGATGACGGAGGCATTGAGATTAAATGCCCATTACCATCAACGCACATTGCATACCATCGTGACGGCATATTACCGACCAAATACAAGGCACAGGTGCATGGCTGCATGGCCGTGACTGGCCGCAAGTGGTGGTGGTTTTATTCCTTTTGTCCCGGCTTTAAAGAGTTTAAATTGCTCGTTGAGCGTGACGCATACACAGAAAACCTTCGGAGATGCTTGAAAGAGTTTGACGGCATCTACCAAGCACAAAAAACAGAAATACAACAACTAATAACAGACTAAAAAAATGACAAGAATAGTAAGACTAAAAATCGACGTGACGAAAATCGACAAAGCAAGATTGTTCCAAGGCAAAAAAGGGACGTATCTTGACGCAACGGTTTTCCTCAATGATGAAGCTGGCGAATATGGCGACAACGGCATGATCACACAAGACGTTAGCAAAGAAGAGAGAGAGGCAAAAGTCAAAGGCGCAATACTTGGCAATGCCACCATCTTTAAAGTGCTTGACGATGACAACCAGCACCAGCAAGCAGGGCATCCAATGCCACAAGGCGCACCTCAAGATGAGGAGCATGATGACATCCCGTTCTAACCCCCAAAAAGCCGCCTCTTAACCGGGGCGGCTTAATTTACCACTATGATCATCAAGCACATATCAGGCACGCCCAAAGCACAACCACGGCCGCGAGCTTTTGCACGCGGTGGCAGAGCATCAGTTTACAACCCGAAAACCGCCGATGAGTGGAAAGGGCAAATTAAAAAAAGATTGCAGCAATATCAAGGCATGAACCTTGATGGCAACTTTAACGTTACACTTAACTTTTTTTTTGCGCGTCCAAAGTCACATTTCGGCACTGGCAAAAACTGCAAGGCACTAAAAACAACATCACCGGTGCAACACACGCAAAAGCCCGACCTTGACAACCTCGCCAAGGCAGTGCTGGACGCAATCACGGACTTGCAGATTTGGAAAGATGACAGCCAAGTAACGGAGCTTACTTTGGCAAAAGAATGGGCTGACGTGATCAAGCCCGGCATGATTGCTCAAATTAAACTTATAAAATGAAACTACTACAAGGAGACTGCCTAGAGCAGATGAAGACATTACCAGACAACAGCGTTGACGCTATCGTATCAGATCCACCATATGGCATCAGCTTTATGGCTAAGAAGTGGGACTATGACGTGCCCAAGGTTGAGGTATGGCAGGAGGCAATGCGGGTGCTAAAGCCTGGCGGTCATGCGCTCATTGCTTGTGGCACACGGACACAGCACCGAATGGTTGTGAATATAGAAGATGCAGGCTTTGAGATTCGTGACGTGGTTTCATGGATTTATGGGAGCGGGTTTCCGAAGTCGCTGAACATTAGCAAGGCGATCGACAAGGCGGCAGGTGCAGAGCGTGATGTCACGGGCTATAAGAAGCTGAACGAGAAAGACAAGAAGACCTACATACCAAATGGTAAAGATCAAATGTTTAAGGGCTTAGTCCAAGGAGATAGGAAAATGCAAATCACCGCCCCCGCCACCGAAGCCGCGAAGCAATGGGACGGCTGGGGGACTGCTCTAAAGCCAAGCTGCGAGTTCTTCACACTAGCCCGCAAGCCACTCAGTGAAAAGACGGTGGCAACTAACGTGCTGAAATGGGGCACGGGTGGGATAAATATTGATGGGTGTCGGGTGGGGACGGATGAGGATTGTAGTCGAAAAAAGTCACTTGTGAAAGACACTGCAGCTGGATTCGGTAAAGGTGCGGCGATGGGTGGAAATGGACACGCTCAAGGTCGCTTCCCAGCCAACCTAATCCACGACGGCTCGCAGGAGGTTCTGGAGTTGTTTCCGGTGACGAAGCCTAGCAAGGCAAATCTCAAGAGTGACAACAGGATGGTTACTGGCGCAGGCAATAGCCTAAAATTAGGCAAGGCGGGAGAACGCAGCCCAGAGAACAGTTACACAGACAAAGGCTCAGCCGCCCGCTTTTTCTATTGCGCAAAAGCGAGCAAGAAGGATCGCGACGAGGGCTGTGATGACATTCAGACAAAGCCAAGGAATGAGCACAACCTAAGCAACAACGCTTGCGGAAGATGTGGACTAAGGGTAAAGGCAAATGGTAGTGGCAAGAAGTGTGAGTGTGGAGAACTTAGGGAGATTATCAAATTGCAACCAAAGGGCAACAATCATCCCACAGTCAAGCCCACCGCGCTGATGCAATACCTCTGCCGACTCATCACGCCCACAGGGGGAACGGTGCTTGACCCATACATGGGCAGCGGTAGCACAGGCAAGGCGGCTCTTAAGGAAGGCTTTGACTTCATCGGGTGCGAGCTTGACCCCGATTACTTCAAAATAGCTGAAACAAGAATTAACAACGAAATGGAATGACGGCCGATGATTTGGAGCATGAATTGACAACGTGCCGATTGCTTGCTTGCTCATGCCCGACATGCAAAACCAAGCCGAGAATCATATACACGCCCGGATGTGTTACAATGGCTTGTGAGTGCGTTAAGCTGGCTTTACCTGATTGGGACACACGCGGAGTGCTGCGGATATGGAACAGGCTTTGTCTTGGCGGCGCGATGCAACAGAGGATTGCTGACAGGATGATACAGGAGTATTTCGAGAAGGTTGAAAAATAATTGTAAAAAAGATGAAAAACATATTTACATATTTCAAGATTTAGGTAATTATGCGTTTACCGAGAGGGACAACAACAAACCACAACAAACAATGACAGAGAAAGAGATCATCAAAACCATCAAAAAGCATTCGACACCAGAGATGTGGAACAGCATCATTGACCTTCACGAAACATCTATTAACGAGGAATGGGATGAGCCATACAGCATCAAGGATAGCTTCGACCATATAGACGACCAGTCAGACGAGCATGGCTACAAACACCTGCAAACACCTTGCAGGAAGGTCAATATAGCTCTAGGTGTCTATGTCCCAATCACTCAAGAGGAGATAAACAACACCTTTGTGAGTCACGGCAAGAAATGGGATTTCAAGCTTGGCGGCGTGGCATATAGGTTTAGTCATCATGTTGACAGCTAACCAACCAGCCCCTCAGGGGGCGCAACAATTAAAACAATGAAAGCAAACCACAAAAATGAACTGGATAAACATACACACTGACACTCTGCGATCTGAGGACTACCTTGGAGCAGACCCGATTGAACGGGCAACTTGGCTCAACCTGATGGGCTGGTGTTGCTCACAGGAGAACGGCGGCATGATCAAAAACGCGGCAAAATGGAATGATCGCAAGTGGCAACAGCTATGCGGAATAACCAAGGATGAAGCAACGTTGGTTTCTGATCTTTACCACATAGATGAGGCAGGGAACATGATCGTTAGCCTTTACCCTATCGACAAAGAGCAGGAGGTTGCAAGCAAGCGCGAGACGGCCAGAGCGAACGGAAAAAAGGGCGGCCGACCTAAGCTAAAAACCCAGAGCAAACCAACGTTGGTTAATTATAAAAACCCAGAGCAAACCAACGTCATAAAGCGTAAGGGAAGGGAAGGGAAGGGAATAGAAGAGAAAGAGAAGGGAATTGAGATGCCTTTCGCATCGAAAAAATTTGCTCAATCATGGAAGGAGTGGATTGATTACCGAACAGAGCGCAAAAAGAAGCTCACACCCATGATGATAACTAAACAACTCAAAAAGCTGGAATCGTTCACCGAGCGCGAAGTGATTGACGCAATTGACCGATCTATTGCATCAGGCTACACCGGGCTATTCCCGAAAACATCAACCACAACAATAAACCCACAAACAAATGAAAAAGGAAAATCGCAATACGCATAAAGCAAGCCAAGTAATGAACATGTTTGACGATCCATTGTCAATTAAGTCACCAGAGCCACCAAGCCGTGAGGCACTAAACACGCACTACCGCGAACTATTCCCGGAGTACAGATGGGATTTGCACGCGGACTGCATGACAATCGCCAAGGAATACTGCTGGTTTTACGATGACTTTATCACCCGCAAGCCAGCCCGGTGGCTCAGTTCGCTAGGTCAGACAGGCACAGGCAAAACCGAGTGGGCAAGGCGCGTAAAGAATGCAGCAAAAAAAAGAATGCCAGCACAACTTTTCCATTGGTCAAACGTTTGCGATCAGTTTTTGGCCAAGCGTGATTATGGCGTGCTTGATTACATGGCTGACCTTGATTTTCTCGTGATTGATGAAATTGGCCTCAAGGACTGGAAGCACGCAAACCGTGACCTATCCGCTCTACTGAACCGGCGGCTTGGCAAATGGACGATTATCACAAGCAACCTTTCACAGGCCGAGCTTGCTGACATTGACGCACGCATTGCATCCCGGCTGGTAAGAGGTGATAACCGCATTGTCACAATGACAGAGCATTGCCCTGATTACTCACAGATGCTTTATAAGCAATCCATCAACAAGTAACCAATCAAAACCAATGAACATATTTAAAAAACCAGAAGAAACAGAATACAACGTATTGAGCCTAGGTGCTGGGGTGCAATCATCTGCGCTTGCACTAATGGCGGCACACGGAGAGATCACGCCCGCGCCAGACTTCGCTGTATTTGCCGACACAGGAGCAGAGCCAACCGAGGTTTACGAGTGGCTAGAGACGCTTAAAGAGTTAATAAAACGCTCTCCGCACCCGTACCCTGTTCACGTTGTGAAAAAAGGCGATCTGACGGCAGAACAATTAAAAGTGCGTGTGTCTCAAGGTAAGGGCAAAAAACCAGAGGGTGAAACCTACATCAAGAAGTTGATCCCGATGTTTGGCATTACGCCAGACGGTGAAAAACGGGGTGCAATTGGCAGATCATGCACAGAAGATTACAAAATCCTTCCGATTAGAAAAATGCTTCGCGAAGCTTGCAACATTAAGCGAGGCCAGCAACATAACTCTGTGACTATCTGGATTGGCATTTCGTGGGATGAGATACAGCGAGCAAAAAAATCGCGGGTAAAGTGGGCTCAACACAGATGGCCGTTGCTAGAAACCAAGATCAACCGCATTGAGTGCATTAAATGGATGATTAATAACGGACACCCAATACCGCCGCGCTCGGCTTGTTATTACTGCCCGTTTCACTCTGATACTGAATGGCGCAGGTTACGTGATGAAGATCCTGTGCATTTCCAGAAAGCAGTCGATTTTGATCATGAGCTAAGAAAGCAGGTAAGCACGTTTGACAAGTTTACGCAAATGGAAGTCTACTTGCACAACTCATGCAAACCACTGGACGAGATCGACTTTGACAACGACGAGGACAAGGGACAGCAGGTGTGGGATTTCCAAGCAGAATGCGAGGGCATGTGCGGAGTTTAAACAATTTCAACCAACAACAACAAATGAACGCATACGAAGCATTAAAACAATTAGACCTGTCAGCATACGAGCTTGCAGAGGCTGAACGCTATGAAAGACGAGCCAAGGCCATGCGAATGGAAGCAATCAAAAGAATGTCGAGTGTATCGGCATATTTCAGCGAGGGCATAAAAAAGGCGCAGGAAATAAAAGCAAAAAGCACTTGCAACAAATCAACAAAAAACTAACATCATGAGCATGAAAGCAAAACAACACGGCGGCGCGCGTCCCGGAGCAGGGCGCAAGCCGTTGAAGATCAAAAAAAAGTCAGTTACGATTCCGCTTTTGCCGTCTGACATTGACAGATTCAATGCTTACTGCAAAGCGAACAGCACAAGCCAGAGCAAGGCACTGACCAAATGGATCAATCGCCACTGCGAAAGCAAATAAAAAAACAAATAATGAGCAATACAGAAAAACAACTATTAGACGGCAAGCTGCCGGATGCTTCGGAGGGATTAAAGATAGGCTCGTTTGGCTTTGTGGATAACTACAATCTAAAATGTGGGACTGATGGAGTCATGAGAGTGAAAGACGGAAGGACACTAAATGAATACATAAATAACCCAAGCATAGTTAAAGCCAGAAAAGACGGGGAAACAAACCATGGAGATTGGATTTTAATTACAGCCACTAACTACGAGCGAGGATGCATTCCACACTGTGCATGAAAGATTGTTCGCAGATTTTGAGTTATGAAATGGGAAACGATTGAGAAGAAAAGCCACCCGATTAAAGGGGGGAGTTGGGTTCGCGCTATCGCGCATATCCGAAAGAATGAAACAGGAGAGATTCGCCAATACGAGACGCACGAAATTCTAGCCGATGGTGAGGGGTTTCCGTCTGTGTTCAATTGGGAAGAGAACAACTACTCATGCGACTGTAATCGGGAACTCTTTTTTGAACGTGCGGCGGGAAATGAGATCGAGACGGAGGAGTGCAGCGATGGCAGATTTTCGGTGAACCTCGAAAACCCCGTTACAGGAGAGATTTACTATCGGGAGTTTTCTCCTGCGAACGGAAAGGATCAGTCATGAGCGATAGCGAAATTGAACTGCATCCCGTTGTTCGCCACCCCGTTAAAATTCGGGGGCAACTTCGGGAGATGGAGGG
>Ga0208941_1000208_pt1 | contig 18468 bp, 20 predicted proteins | sample AOAMet2_C27A4_35_2_FD_188080 | JGI IMG/M metagenome (GOLD analysis project Ga0208941, IMG submission 188080) | Ammonia-oxidizing marine microbial communities from Monterey Bay, California, USA - C0912_C27A4_35 (SPAdes) | ecosystem: Environmental > Aquatic > Marine > Intertidal zone | place... | reverse complement strand
ATATTTGATGATATTTCCAAAAATGTTGTAGAACAATTACTTATAAGAAATAAAGAACTTCCTCCAACAAAAGTTGTTGAAATTACTAACTTAGTAGGGTGTTCTGCTATTAAAAAATAATGTCAAAACTAGAAAATAAAATATTACAAGCACTCGAAGAAATAAGACCTTTTCTAGTAAAAGATGGAGGAGATATCTCTCTTGAATCAATAATTGATTCAACAGTAAATATCAAATTGCATGGAGCTTGTGTTAACTGTAAGGTTAATCAAATGACCCTTAAACTTGGAGTTGAAACTACTATCAAAAAATATGCTCCTGAAATTAAAGAAGTTAAATCTGTTTTACCATTATCTAAATGATTAAAACTGATATCTTAATTATTGGAGCTGGACCCACAGGATTATTTACTGTTTTTGAGGCAGGACTTTTAAAAATGAGATGTCATATTTTAGATTCTTTAACTCAACCAGGCGGACAATGTATAGAGTTGTACCCAAAAAAGCCAATATATGATATACCAGCTTATCCTGAAATAATAGCTGGTGACTTAATTGAAAAACTTTTACAGCAAATAAAACCTTTTAATCCTTCTTATTCTCTTGGAGAAACTGCACTTACTTTAAATAAACAGGATGATGGCTCATTTATTATAACCACAGATAAAGGAACTGAAATTTCTGCTAAAGCAGTTGCAATTGCAGGTGGTCTTGGAACTTTTACTCCAAGAAAACCAAATATTCCAAATCTAGATAAATACGAAGATAATGGTGTCCTTTATATGATTAAAGATCCTAGTCAATTTAAGAATAAAACTGTAATAATTGCTGGAGGTGGTGACTCTGCATTAGATTGGTCAATTTATCTATCTGAAATTGCAGATAAAGTAATCTTAGTTCATAGAAGAAATGAATTTAGAGGAGCAAATGACTCTGTTTCTTCAGTTCAAAAATTAAAGAATTCAGGTAAAATTGATGTTATAACACCAGCTCAAATAACTAAACTTAGTGGAAGTAATAAGTTAGAATCAGTAATCTTAAATCAAGATGGAAATGATATAAAAATTAAGACAGATTATTTTATACCTCTATTTGGTCTTATTCCAAAATTAGGCCCCATTAAAGATTGGGGCATTCATATTGAAAATAATGCAATAAAAGTAAATAATAGTCTTGATTATCAAACAAATATTGAAGGTATTTATGCTATTGGAGACGTAAACACATATCCAGGAAAACTAAAATTAATTTTAAGTGGTTTCCATGAGGCAGCAGTAATGTGTCATAGTGCATATTCAAGATTAAATCCAGATAAAAAGGTATCACTTAAATATACTACAGTAAGTGGTGTAGAGGGATTCGACGGTTCTGTTAAGGAAGCTAAAAAATCTCAAGTAAGTAAAATTGACTAGATTTTATTAATAAAATTATTGAAAGGATCTTTAAATTCAATACCATTATTAGTTCTTAAAATGGATAATTTATTAAAACCTTCTAAACCCCAAAGTAAAAATTCGATGAAGAAAAATTTATCATTTTCATCTAATTCTGGTAAATACTTATCTAGAAGAAGACTTGCATCTTTTACTTCCAAAAGTAGTTCTTCATATTCTTCATTTTTGAGGTTGTCATTCATTATTAATTGTTTTTGAGTAAACCATTCTAATATTGAGTCATAAGGAGACTCCTCATCAGGTTTGCTTAGTTTTTCGATTTTTGGGAAATATTTGTTAAATAGAGATTTAATAGCATCTGAGATTAAGTTGTATGATACTTGTTCGGCACCTTCTTCTTCTCCTTCATATACAAGTTCAACTTTACCATTAATTGATGATATAACAGAATTAAAGTCTGACATTCTAATAATAGTTTGTTTTTCATTATTTATAATCATTCGTCGCTCAGCTGAACTAACAAGATTTTGTAAACTCGTTATACTCATTCTTGCACTTACTCCGCTTTTACTATCTACAAGGTCACTCTCTCTAGCTTCAAACGAAATTTGTTCAATTATATCTCTAGCAATTTCAGGGATATGAATTTGTGACATAATTTTTGAATTAATTTTTGACTCTTGTTCAGTAATTTTTTTTGCAATTTCAACTGATTCTGGATAATGAGTTAAAATCTGAGAACCAATCCTGTCTTTTAGTGGTGTTACAATTGTACCTCTGTTTGTATAATCTTCGGGATTTGAAGTAAAAATAAATTGAATATCAAGAGGCAGTCTTACTTTAAAACCACGAATTTGAATTTCTTTTTCTTCAAGAATTGAAAATAAAGATACTTGAATTCTTGGCTGTAAATCAGGCAACTCATTTAATACAAATATAGATCTGTGGGCTCTTGGAATCAAACCAAAGTGAATGACCTCTTGATCTGAATAAGAAAGCTTTAAATTAGTGGCTTTGATTGGATCAATATCACCAATTAAATCTGAAACTGTAACATCAGGAGTAGCTAATTTTTCATAAAACCTTTCGCTTTTATGAAGCCAATCAATCTCTGTTTTGTCTCCATTAATTTTAATTTTTTCAATTGAACTTTTAAAAATTGGATTTATTGGATCATCATTTGTCTCCGAATACTTAACTATTGGAATCCATTCATCTAATAGATCTACACAAGTTCTAGCAAGTTTTGTTTTAGCCTGCCCTCTAAGTCCAAGAAGGTTAATGCTATGGTTTGATAAAAATGCTCTTTCAACGCTAGGGACAACTGTTTCTTCATATCCTATTAAATCTGAAAAGACATTTACACCCTTTGATAAATTTAATCTAAGATTTTTAGTAATTTCTTCATTTAAAGTCTTGCTTTTATAGTTGCTGGCTTTTAACTCACCAATTGTTTTTATAGTAGGTTTTTTCATCATCTTAATTTTTGTCTTCTGTTTTTATCATAGTCTTCGAATACCATTTCACTTAATCCATCTAGCCCTGTGTAAAAAGCTTTACCATTATTTACTTCTGAGAATTTTTTTACAAAAGTTTGAAGATAAGGGTCACTAGCGATCATAAATGTTGTTATAGGTATATTATTTTTTTTTGCCTCTCTTGCTCTATTGTAACATTGGTCTAGAATAAAATCGTCAAGTCCAGCACTATTTTTATAAAAACCGTCTTTGGTAAACATACAACTTGGTTTACCATCAGTTATCATAAATATCTGTTTATTATTATTTTTCTTTCTTCTTAAAATATCAAAAGCAAGATCGAGTCCAGCAACTGTATTAGTATGATATGGTCCAACCTTTAAGTATGGAAGATCTTTAATACTAATTGGCCTAGCTTCATCACCAAAGGACAATATATCAATTGTGTCTTTTGGAAATTTAGTTTTTATATATTCAACTAAAGCCATTGCGACTTTCTTTGCTGGAGTTATACGATCTTCTCCATAAAGAATCATGCTGTGGCTAATATCAATCATAAGAACTGTGCTCATTTGAGAATTATGGTTAGAATCCCATACAACAATATCTTCTTTTTTTAATGTCAACTCATTCTCACCAGAAGAAATTATTGCATTCTTTAAACTTTCAGTTAATAATATTCTATCCAAAGGATCACCAAATTCAAAGTTTTTAATATTTAGATTATCATCACTTCCAGATGATGAAAATTTTGTTTTATGATTTCCTTTTTTAGTTTTTTTTAATTTACCAAAAAGGTGTTTTAAAACATGTTTTCTGAGAAGTCTCTCTGTTTTTGAACTAATTTTTATACTATCTCCACTTTCACTTATTTGTTTTGTAATAAAACCTTTATTCAATAAATCATTTACAAAGTCATCAATAGTATAATTTTCATCAGTTAGCTTATATTCTTTATCAAGTTCTCTAAGCCACTCAATTGCTTCATCAAACTCTCCAGATGTATGAATTATTAATTCTTTAAAAATATTGAATAGTTTTTCAAAAGGAGAAAGATTAGGTTCTTTGAAGGAACTATATTTGAGGGCTGATTTTTTCAAGATTGTTTAATGAATTTAATTTCAATTCAAATTAAACAAATAAAATTCATCTTAGAGTTTATCTTTCTTATATTTAAATGATTTTTAACAATATTTATATGATTGAACAGGATTTTGTCTGTACTGATGATTTCGAATCAAATGGAATTGTGAAATGGAATTCTCCAAGTAATATTGCTTTAGTAAAATATTGGGGAAAAAAAGAAAATCAAATTCCACAGAACCCTTCAATAAGTTTTACACTTTCTAAATGTTACACAACTACCTCTGTTGAATTTAAGCCAAAAAAAAATAAAGACAGTGATATTATTTTTGAATTTGAAGATGAACTTAATCATCCTTTTAGTCAAAAAATAAAACTCTTTATTTCAAGTATTGAAAAATATTTTAAGTTTTTAAATAATCATGACATTCTTATAAAATCAAAAAATAATTTTCCTCATAGTAGTGGCATAGCTTCATCTGCATCTGCAATGTCAGCTTTATCATCATGTCTTGTAGATTTTGAATATTTAAACTCCAATAAAAAGAATAGTCTTTACTATATCAATAAGAAATCATTTATTGCAAGATTAGGATCAGGAAGCGCCTCTAGGAGTATAGAAGGACCAATTTCTCTTTGGGGTCTATCAGACTCATATAAAGAAAGTTCAAACTTATACGCAATAAATATTTCTGAAGAAGTAAATAAAATTTTCCATAACTATCAAAATACTATTTTAATAATTGATCCTGGAGTTAAAAAAATTTCAAGTTCTATAGGTCATAAATTAATGAATGAAAACCCATTTTCTAAAACTCGATTTGATATTGCAACTAGGAATATTTCATTATTAAAAGATGTTTTTAAGTCAGGAAACCTAGATGAGTTTATTAATCTAACAGAATCTGAAGCTTTAATGATTCATTCTTTAATGTTGTCTTCAAATCCTTATTTTATTTTGATGAAACCTAATACTTTGGAAGTAATCAACAGAGTATTAGAATATAGAAGAGAAACTAAACTTCCATTATGCTTTACATTAGATGCAGGATCAAATGTTCACTTATTATATCCGTTTTCTATAAAACAGACTATTCAAAAATTTATAGAAGATGATTTATCATTATTTTGTAAATCAAATAAATATATTCATGACTGTTTAGGAAAAGGATCAGAGAAGTTGTTATAATGAATAGAAAAATCTTTTACTCAAAAATATTATTATTTGGCGAATATGGAATTATTTCAAATTCAGATGCACTTTCGATTCCATTTAAAAAGTTTGAAGGATCTCTTAAAATATCAAAATCATTATTAAAGGATGAAATATTATCAAATAATAAATTAGATGAACTTTACACTTACATTAATAAAAGTCATTCTTTTTCGAATATTCTAGATTTAAAATCACTTAAAAAAGATATTGATTCTGGACTTTATTTTAAAAGTAATATTCCAATTTCTTCAGGTCTAGGTAGTAGTGGTGCTTTAGTTTCTTCAATTTTAATTAATTATGCAAATACTGATTTAAGCAAAAAAAATATTAATGAAATAAAAAAAATTATGTCAATAATGGAATCAAAATTTCATGGAAAATCCTCAGGTTTTGATCCATTAGTTCCATTTTTTAATAAATCTATTATGATGTCTGATGGAAACATTAAGTTAATTGAAGACATAAAGTTTAGGGATTTCAAAATATATTTAGTGGATAGTAAAATACCATCTTCTACCTCTGATATGATAACTATCTTCAATCAAAAAATGAATGATGAAAATTTTTTGAATCTTTTCAATAATTCATTTATACCAATCACTAATAAGTGTATTCACAATCTCATTAATAATTCAACTAATTTTTTAGATTCAATTAAAAGTCTTTCAAAATTTACAAATGAAAATATGAATGAGATGATTCCTGAGTCTATTGATAAAATTTGGAAATCAGGACTAATATCAAATGATTACTACATGAAGTTTTGTGGTTCTGGAGGAGGTGGATTTTTTTTAGCTTTTGATTTTAAAAATAATTTAAAAGCTAAACTAAGTGCTTTTGAATTAATTGAAATTTAATCTGATGAACAAACTCATTATAATTTTTGGAGTTAGTGGGTCGGGAAAATCTTGTATTGGAAAAAAATTATCTAATGATTTAAATATTAAATTTATTGAAGCAGATAACTTTCATTCAATCAGTAATATTAATAAAATGAAAAGAAATATATCATTAGATGATAATGATAGAGAAGAATGGTTAATATCACTAAACAATGAATTAAAAAAAGAATTAAATAAAGACATAGTTATTGCTTGTTCTGCTTTAAAAGAAATTTATAGAATGAAATTAATAAATGGATTAAATGCTAATTTTTTCTGGTTTTGCCTTAAAGGAGATTTTGAATTAATTAATCAAAGGTTAAAAAAAAGAAATAATCATTTCTTCAAATCAGAATTGCTTAAAAGTCAATTTGACATATTAGAGTATCCTAAATATGGAAATTTCATTGATATAGCTGAGAGTCCAGAAAAAATAGTTGAAACAATAAAACTTAAAATATTAAAATGAATGATTGGGGAATAATAGGAATAGGGAGAATTGGTTTAAGTATGGCTAGAAATATGTCAGACAAAGGGATTAGTCTTTCAATCTATGATAAAGCATTTGAAAATAAATTAGATCCAATTTTTGAAGAAAAAAATTTATATCCTGAACTTAAAAAAGTTTATGTATTTAATGATATTTTGAATTTTATTGAATCAATTGAAAGGCCAAGAAAAATTTTAATTTTAGTTCCTTCTGGAAATCCAAATGAACAGGTTATCTCTAAATTAATTACTTTATTAAATGAAAATGATATTATAATTGATGCTGGAAATACTAACCCATTGATTAGCTATAGTAATAAATTAAAAATTGCAAAAAATAACATTTTATATCTAGGTATAGGTGTATCTGGAGGCACACAAGGTGTGTTAGAAGGCCCGTCAATTATGATAGGTGGAGATAATATTGCTTTTAAAAAAGTTAAAGATGATTTATCATTAATTACCTCAAAAACAATTGATAACTCTAACAGCTATGATTTTTTTGGTGATTCAAACCAGGGACACTTTGTTAAAATGATTCATAATGGAATTGAGTATGTTGAGATGCAATTAATAGCTTCTATTTATAAATTATTAATTGAGTCTAATAATTATAGTAATCAAAACATTGCTCAAATTTTTAAAGATTGGAATAATAATTTAAATAGTTACTTAATTGATATATCAACTAAAAAAATATTAGAAAAGATTGATGGTGAATACTTGCTTGAAAAGATTGATGACATAGCAGACGATAATGGAACAGGTAGATGGATGCTTAACTATGGGATAGAATTAGGATGTTCACTTAGTATGTTATCATCTGCTTTAAATACTAGATTTATTTCTAAACTTAAGAGTGAAAGGAATGAATTAAATAAAAATATTAAACGAAGTTCATTAGAATATAAAGTAGATATTAACTCACTAAAAAATGCTTATAATTTTTGTAGACTTATAAATTACATTCAGGCTTTTTGCCTAATTAACGCTGCAAATAAAAATTATAATTGGCATATTAGTATTTCAAAGGCACTAAATGTTTGGTCAAATGGGAGTATTATAAAATCAAGTTTAATTAATGATCTTTACTCAAATTATTCAGTTGAAAATATCTTATATGATAAGAAAATAATTAATGATTTAAATGAAAGTAAGTCAGACTTAATTAATGTAATTTCACTATCATTAAAAAATGATATTTCAATTCCATGTTTTAATGATGCTTTAAACTATTTTGATAGTATTTCAAATAATTCGCTAAGTACTAACATGATTCAGGCTCAAAGAAATTTTTTTGGATCTCATTCAATTAAATTTAAATAGATACTTATGTCAAAACTTCCTGAAAAATATAAATTTATAGACTTATCAGATTATGGTCGCCCAGTTGGTCATTGGATAGCCAGTCAACTACAAAACTCATTATTTACTCCTATCCATGTTACTACAATGTTTATTGTAGCGGGATTAATTGCAATTGCACTTATGATAAAAGGATATTATATAACTGCTTCTTTTTTTATAATACTAAAGTCAATATTGGATGCAGCTGATGGAGAATTATCAAGATTAAAAAAAACACCTTCTTATGTTGGTCGATATTATGATTCCATAGCAGACTTTCTCCTTAATTTTTCTTTTCTATTAGCTTTTTGGTATATAACAGAAATTTCAATAATCTACATGTTTATTGCATTTTTTGCAATCCAGCTCCAGGGAACTGTTTATAACTACTATTATGTAATTTTAAGAAATTCTGTTCAGGGTGACTCTACGAGTCGAATTTTTGAAGCAGGTGCACCTAAAGCATTAAAGGGTGAAAGTCAACAAATGGTAAATATCTTCTATAAAATTTATGATATTTTATATATCTCATTTGATAAAATAATGTACTATATGGATAAAGATGCTAAAGATAGCCAACCTTTTCCAAAGTGGTTTATGACAATACTATCTATGTATGGACTTGGTTTTCAGTTATTAATTATGGCTTTAATGCTCTCCTTTAACCTTAAATCATATGTAATTCCTTTTTTTATTGTCTATTCTGTTTTTTTAGTTGTATTTGTTGGTATTAGGAAATTTGTTCTTAAGTGATATTCACTTGATTTTTTTAGTTCAACAAAAAAAAATTAAGACTTCTTCTTCTTCTTCTTCTTCTTCTTTTTAGGGTTTTCAACTCTATTTTTATTTAGTCTATTTAGAATATTCTTTCTACTATTAAACTCCTTTTCAGTTACAATAGTTTTGATTATTAAGCTGCATTCACATTTTGAAATACGAGAAAAACTACTGGTTGTTTGAGGTATCTCAATATATTTTACTCGACTTGATAAAATGTATGGCAAATTGTAATGTAGAATACCATCTACTTCAAACCCTCCTCTTTGTTTATTATATCCGTGAATTTTGTTTATAACTTCCGTAAAAGGAAGATTCTCCTCATTTGGTAAAAGCCATGTGATTTTCTCTTTAAATTCTTCATCAGTTATATATCTTTCTTGTGAAAAACTAGTGTATGAAACTAAAAATATAAGTAAAGAAAAAATTACTCTCTCCATATATCTAATATAAGGATTTGGTAGCAAATAATTTTTTTGTCATTATATTAGAGTGCTATGAATAAAGTTGTGACTTTTGGTGAAATCATGTTAAGGCTATCTCCGCCAGGCTATCTTCGCTTTTCTCAGACAAACTCTTTTGATATTGTATATGGTGGAGGAGAGTCTAATGTTGCAGTATCATTAGCAAATTATGGAATACCTGTTGAGTTTGTTACAAGGATACCCAAATCAGAAATAGGTGAATGTGCTTTAATGGAGTTGCGCAAAAGAGGGGTGGGGACATCTCATATTGTACTTGGAGGAGAAAGATTAGGTATTTATTTTATGGAAACAGGAGCTGTAAACAGAAGTAGCAATGTAGTTTACGATAGAACTAATTCTGCAATGGCAGAACTTAAATCAGGAATGATTAATTGGGATAAGGTTTTTGATGGTGTTTCATGGTTTCATTGGACTGGAATCACCCCAGCAATTTCAAAAAATGCTGCTGATGTATGTTTGGAGGCTGTAAAAATTGCTAGTGATAAAGGATTAACAATTTCAACTGATTTAAATTATAGATCTAAACTTTGGAAACATGAGGGAAATCGAAATGAAATTATGACCGAATTAACTTCTTATTCTGATATTATACTTGGCAATGAAGAAGATACTGAAATGCATTTTGGAATTAAACCAGAAGGTCTAGATATAACTACACAAGGAAATGAAATGAATTCAGAAGCTTTTTTATCTGTTTGTAATCAGATGATGAAAAAATTCCCAAAAGCTAAGAAGATAATAATAACATTAAGAGGGTCAATCTCAGCTTCACATAACTCTTGGGCTGGGATTCTTTATGATGGAAAAAAGATGTATGAAAGTATACAATATCAAATTACTGATATTGTTGATCGCATTGGTGGTGGAGATTCTTTTATGGGTGGATTAATTTACGGTTTTCTAAATTATCCAAATGAAGATCAAAAAGCATTAGATTTTGCAGTAGCGGCATCTAGTCTTAAACATACAATTAAAGGTGATGTAAACCTTGTAAAAGTTGAAGAAGTGGAAAAATTGATGAATGGAAATTCTTCTGGCAGAGTTAATAGGTAAAAATTTATATGGCTCAATATTCGAGAATACAAGTAATAAAACAAATGGAGGAATCAGGAATGGTTCCACTTTTCTACCATGAGGATAGTTCTATATCAAAACAAATTCTTAAAGCTTGTTATGATGGAGGAGCTCGTTTAATGGAATTCACTAATAGAGGTGATTTTGCCTTAGAAGTTTTTACAGATTTAATTAAATATGCAATTGCTGAGTTACCTGGAATGATTTTGGGTGTAGGATCTATAACTGATGCAAAAGCAGCTTCACAATATATGTTAGCTGGAGCAAATTTTGTTGTGACTCCAGTTTTTAGAGAAGATATTGCACGTATCTGTAACAGAAGAAAACTTATGTGGTCAGCTGGGTGTAGTTCACTAACTGAAATAGCAACTGCAGAAGAATTTGGTTGCGAACTTGTTAAATTATTTCCAGGAAATGTTTTAGGACCTGAATTTGTAAAGAGTATAAAAGGTCCTCAACCATGGACATCTGTTATGCCTACAGGAGGAGTTTCACTGGAATATGATAATTTAAAATCGTGGTTTGATTCCGGAGTTACATGTGTTGGTATGGGATCTAAGCTTATTTCTAAAGAAATTATAGCAAATAATGATTTCACATTACTTAAGGATAGTGTTCAAAAAACTCTCGAGACAATTAAATCTTTAAAATGAAAACAAAACTTTTAATGACTTCAAGTGCTCTATTCTGTGGAATTATTGGAACACTTCTTCTTTTTTTACCTATCGAAATAGCAGAATATCTTGGTGTTGAACCAACTATTATTACAATACTTTTTTTAAAAATATTAAGTGCAATATACTTGGGATTTGGAATTTTGAATTGGACGGCAAAAGGAACGCTAATTGGAGGAATTTATAATAAACCAATTGTCTTGGGAAACTTATTGCATTTTGCAGTTGGAGCAATTGAATTGATTAAAGTAATTTCTAATATTCAAACACATAGAGAAATTATTATTTTCTTAACTGTATTCTATGTAATTTTTGCACTACTTTTTGTCTATGTAATTAAAACTAACCCGACTTAATTAGAAAAGAATAAACTGATAAATTATGCCTTTACTTGTTGTTATATCTGGAATATTATTGTTATTTATTTTAATAGCAAGATTTAAGCTTGATGCGTTCATTTCATTTATAACAGTTTGTATTTTTGTTGGCCTATTTCAAGGAATGCAATTACAAAGTATTGTCGAGTCCATTCAAAAGGGAATTGGAGATACACTAGGGTTTTTAGTTTTGATTTTAGGTTTTGGAGCCATGCTTGGTAAGCTTGTTGCAGATAGTGGAGCAGCTCAAAGAATTACATCTAGATTAATATCAGGTTTTGGGGTTAAAAACATTCAATGGGCAGTAGTTGTTGCAGGTTTTATAGTTGGTGTCCCAATGTTTTATTCTGTAGGTTTTGTCATTTTAATCCCTTTAGTTTTTACAGTGGCTGCCTCATCTGGATTACCTTTGATTTATGTTGGTTTACCTATGTTAGCCTCATTGTCAGTAACTCATGGTTTTCTTCCTCCTCATCCTGCTCCTACAGCAATATCCGGTATGTTTAATGCGGATATTGGTAAAACATTATTATATGGAATTATAATAGCTATTCCAGCTATAATAATAGCAGGACCATTATTTACTAGGACAATTAAAAATATTAATGCTACTCCTTTAAAAGAATTTTATAATCCTATTATTTTAAAAGATGAGGAAATGCCAGGGATGGGAGTTAGTGTTTTCACTGCTTTACTTCCTGTCATATTAATTATATTTTCTTCAGTTTTCAATATTATTTTTACGGAAGACACTTTTTTAAAGGAAATTATTCTTTTTATTGGTAATCCCGTAATTGCCATGTTACTTTCTGTTTTAGTTGCCATTTATACACTTGGTTTATCTCGTGGAAAAAAAATGGAAGAATTAATGAACTCTGTTTCAAGTTCTGTATCAAGTATAACAATGGTTTTATTAATAATTTCTGGAGCAGGCGCTTTAAAACAAATTTTAATTGATAGTGGGGTAAGTAATTACATAGGGGCATCGTTAGATGGTTCACAGATATCTCCATTAATTTTAGCTTGGCTTATAGCTACAGTAATAAGGGTATGTGTTGGATCTGCAACAGTAGCTGGTTTAACTGCAGCAGGAATTGTACTTCCTCTTGTTTCAAACTCAGATATTAGTCCTGAGTTAATGGTTCTCGCTATAGGTTCTGGTAGCCTAATGTTATCTCATGTAAATGATGCAGGATTTTGGATGTTTAAAGAATATTTTAACCTTACAGTAAAAGAGACTCTTTCAACTTGGACAGTAATGGAAACTATTGTTGGAATTACTGGTTTAGTTGGAGTTCTAATATTAAATATATTTATATAATATGAAAAAATCACCTTCACAAAAAGTAAAAGAATTGAATTTAGTATTTCCTCCTGCTCCAAAACCTGCAGGTGTTTATAGACCAGTATTAATTGTAGATAATTTTTTATATGTTTCAGGTCAAGGTCCGGTTAAAAATGATGGAACATTAATGCAGGGACGTGTTGGAGATGATTTAACAAATGAACAAGGAAAATTAGCAGCTCGCCAAGTTGGGTTGACTATGCTGTCTAGTATCCAGACACATTTTGGAGATCTAGATAAAATTAAAAGAGTAATTAAAGTATTTGGAATGGTTAATTGCTCTCCTGAATTTAAAGCACATCCTTATGTAATAAATGGATTTAGTGAGTTGATGGCTGATGTATTCGGAGATGATCATGGAATCGGAGTTAGAAGTGCTGTAGGTATGATGCTTCCTGATGGTATTCCTGTTGAAATTGAAGCAATGTTTGAGTTAAAATAAATCTATATGGATAAAGATTGGTATAGAATAAATAATGTTGAAGATATTCCATCTCCCTCTTTAGTAGTTTTTCCCAAAAGAATTGAGGAAAACATTAAATTAATGATAAAGATTGCAGGAGGTACTGAGAAGCTTAGACCTCATATTAAGACCCATAAAATTGCTGAAATAATTAAAATGCAGCTAAACCAGGGTATCAAAAAATTTAAATGTGCAACGCTATCTGAAGCAGAACTCTTAGCAAAATGTAATGCAAAAGATATTCTATTGGCAATGCAACTTACAGGTTCCAATATTAATAGATTTATTGAATTAATGCAGAAATATCAAAAATCATCATTTTCAACCATTATTGATAATGAAGAATCTGTAATTAAATTTAATTCAGCTGCTTCAAAAAAAGGAATTAAGGTTTCATTATGGTTAGATATAAATAATGGTAATAATAGAACAGGAATTAAACCTAATAATGAGGCTACATTACTTTATAAAAAAATTGATGGATCCTCTAATTTGATTCCTAAAGGACTTCATGTTTATGATGGTCACATTCGTGATTCTGATTTTAATTTACGCAAAGAAATTTGCGATAAACAATTTGAATCAGTTCTTAGTTTAAAAAATAATATTGAGCTACTGGGAATAAAAATTAATAAAATTGTTGCAGGTGGAACCCCAAGTTTTCCAATTCATGTAAAAAGAAACAATATAGAAGTAAGCCCAGGCACTTCAATATTGTGGGATGAAAGATATGCCAGTTCTTTTAAAGATTTAAAGTTTTATCATGCTGCTGTTCTAATTGGAAGCATAATTAGTAGACCAACTAAAGATCTTATGTGTTTAAATTTAGGGCATAAATCTGTTGCCTCAGAAATGAGTTTTCCAAGATTGAAACTACTTAATATGGAAAACTTTAAACAAATAAGTCATAGTGAAGAGCATTTAGTTCTTGAGTGTAATGAATCAGAAGATTATCTGGTTGGTTCAGTTTGTTATGCAATACCAGTTCATATTTGTCCAACAGTTCCAAAATATAAAAAAGTTTTAACTGTAATAAATGGAGAAATAACAGGAGAATGGGATGTTGCAGCTAGAGATTATAATACAGAATAGAGTTTATAATAAATAATTAAATAAATATGTTTATTCTTGATGCACACCTTGACCTAGCAATGAATGCTTTAGAATGGAATAGAGATTTAACCCAGAGTATTCAAGATATCAGAAAAAGTGAATATGGTATGACTGATAAGCCAGATAGAGAGAAAAATACAGTATCTCTTGATGAAATGCGAAAAGCTAATATAGGTATTTGTGTAGCTACACAAATTGCAAGAGTTAGCAATGACAAAAAATTACCAGGTTGGAATTCTCCTCAACAAGCATGGGCTCAGACTCAAGGTCAACTTGCATGGTATAAGTCAATGGAGGATATTGGCGAAATGACTCAAGTTAAGAATTCAATTGAACTTAGCAATCATCTTGAGCTCTGGAAAGATGATAGTGTTTCTAAAAAACCTATTGGATATATTCTTAGTTTAGAAGGTGCTGATTCAATTGTAAACATTGATTATCTAGAAAAATCCTACAATTTAGGTTTAAGAGCTATTGGTCCTGCTCATTATGGACCTGGAATTTATGCTCATGGAACAGATTCTGAAGGAGGAATTGGAATTAAAGGAAAAGAGTTGCTAAAAAAAATTGAGGAGTTAAATTTAATCCTTGATGCTACACATTTATGCGATATAAGTTTTTGGGAAACCATGGATATATATAATGGACCAGTATGGGCAAGCCATAATAATTGTAGAAAATTTGTTGATCATAACAGACAATATTCAGATGAACAAATTCATGAATTGATCTCAAGAAATGCTGTTATTGGAATTCCCTTAGACGCATGGATGATGATTCCTAATTGGATTAGAGGAGAGTCTACTCCTAAAAGTATGGGTGTAACATTAGATTTAATGATTGATAATATTGATCATATTTGTCAGTTGTCAGGTAATGCATTTCATGTAGGTATAGGTTCTGATTTAGATGGAGCATTTGGTAAGGAACAAACACCACTTGATCTTGACACTATAGCTGATCTTCAAAAAATTCCATCAAAGCTATCTAAAAAAGGATACTCAAAAATTGATATTGAAAATATTATGAGTCAAAACTTTATAAATTTTCTTCAAAGAGTATGGAATTAAATACTGACTTTAAGTTTAATTCTATTTAGTTAAAATATAAATTGTTGAAATGCCAAAGAATTTTCTCTTTGATTCTATATTTTTAAAACCAACTGAACTTAAAATTTTTTTAAACTCTTTTTCATTAGGAAACTCTTTAGTAGAGTCCAATAAATAGTTGTAAGCCTTTATGTTTTTTGTAAATATAAAAGAGATTAAAGGGACATATATACTGGTAAATATTAAATATAAATACTTAATTAAAAAATTACTAGGAACTGAGGTTTCAAGAATAATTAGTTTTCCATTTTTTTTTAAGACTCTATAACTTTCTTTAAGTCCGTTAATTAGATCTTCAAAGTTTCTTACGCCATACCCAATTGAGATAAGATCAAAAAAATTGTTTTTATATTTTAATTTTTCAGCTTTGCTTAACTCCAATGTAATATTGGTAATATTCATTTTTCTTATTTTATCACCTGCAACATCCAACATCTTCTCTGATATATCTACACCTATTATTTGAGAATCTTTTAACTTACTCAAATTTATTGCTATATCACCAGTTCCAGTTGCTATATCAAGTATCACTTTAGGATTATCTTCTTTAGCAATCATTACTATTTCTTTTTTCCATTTAGAATGATATTTAAATGTAATTAGGTCATTCATCAAATCATAATCTTTGGAAATTGATTCAAATATATTTTTTATGTATGATTCCTCTGATTTTTGAATCTTAGTCATTATTTTCGAATGGATTTTATAAATTCATCTATAGAATTAATTCCTTTTAATTTGAGGTGTTTTATAAATGCTGAACCTATTATCGCTCCCTTTGAATACTGAATGGCTTTATTGAATGTTTCTTTATTTCCTACCCCAAAACCTATTATTTTTTTACTTGAGAGATTCATTTCTTTAATCTTATTAAAATAAGCCAATTGATTAGAGTCAAATGTATTTTTGGATCCAGTGACACTAGATGAGCTTACCATATAAATAAATCCATTTGATATTTTATCAATATGTCTAATTCTTTCTTCTGGAGTTTGAGGAGCAATTAAAAACATATTATGTAAGTCATGATCACTAAAAATAGATTTATAGTTTTGTTCAAAGTATTTAATTGGCAAATCAGGAATAATAAGACCATCAATTCCTACTTCACTGCATTTCTTGCAAAAAGCTTCAACTCCAAATTGTAGAATTGGATTAAAGTAACCCATAATTATTAACGGAATAGAAACTTTAGATCTAATATCTTTTAATTGGTCAAATAATACATTTGAATTCATTCCATTTTTTATTGCTTGTGTAGAGCTTTCTTGAATTGTAGGGCCATCTGCTAAAGGATCACTAAATGGTAATCCAATTTCAACCATATCAACTCCTGATTCCTCAAGATTTATAATAATCTTTTCTGTATCATTTAAGCTAGGATATCCAGCAGTAAAATATATAGATAGAAGTTTTCCTTCTTCGTTTAATTTTTTATCAATTCTATTCATTATAAGTCAAAATATTCTATATAAGTATTTAAATCTTTATCTCCTCTACCTGAAAAATTCACAACGACTACATCATCTTTTTTAAACTCTAAATAATTAAAAGCAGCAAATGCATGAGCTGTTTCTATAGCTGGAATGATTCCTTCAAGTTTAGAAATTTCTAACCCTGCCTTCATTGCATCTTGATCTGTAATTGAAATAAATTGAGCTCTTTTAGATTCAAGAAGATGTGCATGAAGTGGACCAACGCCAGGATAATCAAGTCCTGCTGAAATAGAGTAGGGCTCAATAATTTGTCCATCATTAGTTTGCATTAATAAGGTTTTGCTTCCATGAATAATTCCAACTTTTCCTAATACAGATGTTGCAGCACTTTTTCCAGATTTGACACCTTCTCCTGCAGCTTCAACTGAAATAATTTTGACATTTTCATTTTCTAAATATTCATAATATAATCCTGCAGCATTACTACCCCCACCAATATTAGCAATTAAATAGTCGGGGTTTTCTGTTCCTTCTTTTTCAAAAAGTTGAGATTTTATTTCTTTAGAAACAATAGATTGAAATTTTGCTACCATATCTGGATAAGGGTGAGGTCCTACAACTGAACCAATTATATAATGAGTAGTCAAAGGATTATTTATCCAATCTCTAATTGCTTCATTGGTTGCATCTTTCAATGTTTTACTTCCAGATTCAGCTGAGACAATACTAGCTCCTAACATTTTCATTCTAGCTACATTAGGCGCCTGTCTTTGAATATCTATTGCGCCCATATATATTACACATTCAATTCCTGCAAGCGCACAAACAGTTGCAGTTGCAACACCGTGTTGACCAGCACCGGTTTCAGCAATAATTCTTGTTTTTCCGAGCCTTTTTGCTAATAGTATTTGACCAATTGTATTATTTATTTTATGTGCTCCAGTATGACATAAATCCTCTCTTTTTAAATATATTTTACAATTATATTTTTCAGACATTCTTTCTGCAAAATATAAAGGAGTTGGTCTACCAACATAATCCTTTAATAAGTTGTTGTACTCAATTATGAAATCTTCACTATTAATTATGTTGATATAATTTTTTTCTAGTTCATCTAGATTTGGAAATAGCATTTCAGGCACAAAAGCTCCTCCAAAATTTCCATAAAACCCTTCTTTGTCTATACTATATTTCATTATCAATAATTTCTTTAAATTTTATTAAATCTTCAATGACCTTTAAATTAGATTCATCTTCAAATTTACTGTTTACATCTATACCATATAATGGCAGATTCATTTGGACTAATCCTTTTAATGAATTAATTGAATCTAAACCAATTCCACCACTAATAAAAAACTCCTTCTTTAATTTATATCTTTTTAAAAGTTCCCAATTAAATGTTTTTCCTGTTCCTCCGGGAAGTTCAGATTTTGAGTCAAATAAAAACAGATTACAACAATCCATATATTTATTTAAAATATCAAAATCAAAATTTTGATCAATTCTAAAAGATTTAATTACCTCAATATTCAAGTCTAAAAATTTCTTACATAGATCAGGTGCTTCATCACCATGAAGCTGAACACATTTAAGTTTATGATTTTCAATTTTTTCAGAAATAAAATCATAATTAGAATTATAAAAAACTCCAGTTTTCTTAGAGTTATCTATTTGAGGAGTGTCACCTTTGACATATCTAACAGATTTTTCCCAAAATATATGTCC
>Ga0208941_1000201_pt1 | contig 18781 bp, 19 predicted proteins | sample AOAMet2_C27A4_35_2_FD_188080 | JGI IMG/M metagenome (GOLD analysis project Ga0208941, IMG submission 188080) | Ammonia-oxidizing marine microbial communities from Monterey Bay, California, USA - C0912_C27A4_35 (SPAdes) | ecosystem: Environmental > Aquatic > Marine > Intertidal zone | place... | reverse complement strand
AGAATCTAAATTTGAACTTAAAGAGAATCTAAATTGAACTTAAAGAGAATCTAATTTGAACTTAAAGGATTAAAATGTTTAAAAAAATATTTCAATTTAGATATAAGATGGATAAAATTAAGACAGAATTGCAAATGTATGATCGAACACCAGATTATAATGTTAAACATGCAAAGGGGTTCAATCCTTTTCGTTATATTTCTATCCAAGATAGAGTAAATAATGATCCGGAGTTTGAATTGGCGTATATAAATAAACTCGTTGCCGAGGGGTGGTTCAAATTAGAAGATAATCGTTCGATTTTAAAACACGAAATGAAAGGTAGACATTTTAAATATCGTTTAAACGGAAATGGTTTGTCTAATGCCGAAAAAGGCACATTTAGAAGCGGCGGTATTATCATTGGTAGAAAAGAAGAAGCCGATGATTATGTCATGTATAAGGCTTACAACGGATGTCTCTTTCCGCTGCAAATGAATGACGTTGAAGAAATATACGTAAAAGACCCAAATGTTAAAATCGACGGAAATAGAAAAGAAAGAGTTGTTAAGTCAACTGTGTTTTTTAAGGAACCCGAGTATGAAACGCGCTTTCCTGTATTTTTACAGTCGTTATTAACCGGAAATAACATTGTTGTTCATTACGCAAAAGATAATTATAAAAGAGAAAGGTTTGTAGCCTCTAAAAAGTATGCGTATGCGCTTAAAACCGGAGATTGGGGTTTTGAATAGTTTCCTAATTTGGTAATCCCCCAAAGTGTACTCCAAGTGTACTCCAAGTGTACTCCAAGTGTACTCCAAGTGTACTCCAAGTGTACTCCAAGTGTACTCCAAGTGTACTCCAAGTGTACTCCCTAATTTGGTAATCCCCCCAAGTTTCCACGGTACTCCCCCCTAAATTTGAAAAATCCGCCAACACGGCGCTCAAAATCCCCCCAAGTCCGCACGGTACTCCCCCCAAGTCCGCACCCGGTCCGCTCCAAAAAAAAAAATTACATGTAATTATTTTCTACCTAAACTACGGGTATAAAAAACTCTCTCTTATATATTTATACCTATAAAATTAATGAGAAAAGAGAGAGTCCTCAAGTCCTACAGAAAACTTTCTCTCTAATTTTTTTCAAAAGTGTTTTAAAAGTTAGAGGAAAGTTTTTCGAATATAGAGGGGACTTTTTTGAGGTCCTCTTTTTTCAAAATCTGGGGGAGTTTTTTTGATGCGGACTTGAGGACTCAAAAGTGTTACGGGTATAGCAACGAGAAGTCCGAAAAATTTCATACCCGTGTTACAGGTATAATCAAATTTTTCGGACTTTGGACGTAAGTCCGCGGACTTTGCGGACTTTGGAGAACCCGGGTTTTTGGCTCCCAAGGGAGCCGGTTTTAAAATTTGTTAAGGTATGTTCAGTCTGTAATATCACCAGTGACTGAGTCGCTTGGGGTATTACCAGTGAAATTTGCTTGTTGAGTTTCCTTAACAAGTTCTTTCCAATACGCATCAAGGGCTATCTGAGTCCAATAGTCAAGGACGTCCATAGAAGTAGGGTTCGCGTTGGTGGGCATTGGATCGATCGGCACTGGACTTATAAGTCCCCGCGGGGACTATGCCAAATATGTTCAGTTCTTGATAGTAGGACAAGTTGTTTCTAAGTTCCTGCAAATAAGGCGAGCCATATGGCGGCAATCGCACTTGCACCCGGAATCCAGGTGTATCATGTGCCCTCCTGACATGTCATCTGTCCACGTCTCAAGTCGGCTTGGGCGGAACGTCTGATGCCGAGCACAGCACTTACAGGACGTACAATGCTCGAGCTTTGAGCGCCAGTCGTCTCCGGGTATCTTGCGGAAAGCTTCTTGGAGGTGTTCATAATCGAGCGAAATATATTCAAGAAGGCGAGCTGCGCCTCGCTCCATAAAGTCGGCTTCATTGTAGTAGGGGATAGACCAGATGGAGTCGCGCATTTTTTACACCTGGACTTATGTCCCCCGAAGAGGACTGCCAGTACTGGCACTAGGGCTTAGGGGTCGTCACCGGGGTACTCAGTGGGTGGGCCGATTTCCAACGCATCCATCGCTATTACTAGCTGTTTCTGGTAATAAATGACGCGGTCCTGCAGGTCGATTGCCTTCCTCAGCGCCGAGTTCACCTCGTTCACTAGACGCTGGTTCTCGGACCGAAGGTGTTGTTTCTCGGTGTCGTGGTCCAAGATGAGGAGATGGAGGTCTGTGGGAAGGTCTGTTAGCATTATTGGACCGGGTCGTCGTTACGGTGTTTTTAGTCCCTCGAAAGGGCTCTTTTTAGGGGTTTCTAGGGGTATATCTACTCGTCGTCATCCGAGTCGGAGTCGGAGTCGGAGTCGGCCGAGGCTGCCTCGGCTTTGCAAAGGTCGATCAGCTCCTTGAGGTCCTTTGCCACAACCGTGCCGCCCTTGCCCGTGCCCTCGATGTCGACAATGTCTTCCTCGTCGATGTCGTGCTGCTTCATGAGTTTGGCAGCACTGCTCGAGACCTTGCGCTTGCTGTCGTCCGCCTCGTCGGCCTTGGCGGTCGGCTTCAGGTCTTTGACGTCCTTGAGAAGGACCTTGCCGTCAACGCCAGAGCCAGTGACCTTGGTGATGTCCAACCCGTTGTCGCGGCAGAACTGCTGTGCGCTGGGAGAGGCGTTCACCTTGGTCTTCTTGGGGCCCTCTGCAAGCGCCTTCAGGTCCTTGACAGAGATCTTGTCATTATTGGCAGTGCCTTTAAACCCTTCCGGAACCACGATGCCCTTGGCCTCGGCGAACTCCTCGGCCGCCTTGCTGGCAAAGAGGCTGACCTTCTTCTCCTTCGGCTTCTCCGAAAGCTTCTTCGGCAGGTAGCCCTTCGCGGCGAGCAGGGTAACAGCGGTGTCACGGTCCTGGGGCTTGGCCTTCACGAGCTCGTCGATGATGAGGAGGAGGGTCTGCGCGGAGGTGGCCATGAGTGCTGTCGGGGTTAGAAGTGTTGTTAGCAAGCTGCTAGTACACCCATATATAGCCCCGGGCCCTTAAAATTCATTAAAATTTGCAATTGCATAAAAAACCCTACCTAGCCCCTGGGGGGTCCCCTGGGGGTCCCCTGGGGTCTCGGGCGGGGTCCCTGGGCGGGGCCTCTCTGGGGGTCTAGCCTGGTCTCTGGGGGGTCTCTCTGGGGGCTCGGGGGGTCTTAGCCTGGTCTCTGGGGGTCTACTCTTACTCATCAGTCATGTCGCGGTTTTACTTATATTTTATATTAGTATATATATTATAATAGAATATAAGTAAAAAAATGGAATTTAATTTCATTCATGTCACAAAATCTGGTGGAACTTCTTTAGATAAATATTTTCAAAAATACTACAGTGCTTATATCACTAGTGGAGGTCATGAAAATATTTGTAAAAGTTATAATAATCCGATTATTGTAGTAAGAGATGTCAAAGACAGGTTTTTTTCAATGTACAAATACTGGAAGAAGGGATCTGAATTATATAAACGAGATGGTAAATGGAATGAACAACACAAAAATGTCTCTATTATAGATTTCATAATCATGCTTAAAACAAAAAATAATATTCTATGTACTGGTTTTACATGGGATCAACATTTTCATCCTACTACAATGTGGATTTCCCCCAAAATGGATTACAAAAAGTTGATTGTAATTAAATATGACAGGAATTTGAACGACAAAGCACAAAAACTGATAGACTTTTTAGGTATACCGAAACCCGAGAACTGGGTCCCCGTTCCTTTTCAAAATGTTTCGAAAAACGAGGATTGTGATTACAACCCCTGTATGAACGAATATGTCGATTCATTTATAAATGAATATTTTAAATCTGATATTGAATTTATGGAAAAAATAGATAAACACCCAGAACTTTTCAAAGCTGTGATTTAGGGGTCATAATAATGTGCCACTTATAACCCCTAAGGGTTAAGACACTTTTGGCCGGGAGACCGTTTTCCATAAGGAAAACTCTTGGTTAAGGATCCGTTAATTCAAGAAACAGTTGAGCTCACAAAACAATCGTGGTCGCAGCAGTTAAGCAATTCTAATCAAAACTAACCGGTCCTTTAAAAAGGCAGTGACCGGGCTAGAGTCTTGGATGGGAAATTAGACTATTGATTTACCATCCACCCGATTATTTCCGTCGTTTCTTGTCTTCACCTTAACACCCGCTTCGTCCAGACATCAAACCTCAGAGACTTCATGGCTAATAGATTTGACCGGGTATTAATTTACCGAGAAGAGGACATATTGTCCAAATTTATGAATGTTATAGATCTACCATTGTACACAATTTTTATTATTATATTTTTTTAATGATGTTTTTTTTGTGTAATTTTTCATTTATGTTTTACCATCCCACGTCACCCCCAATAATTACATCACCGCCCATTACCGGTCCAGTCCTTAGATCATTGTTAATAGCACCAGGAACTACAGATGCAGACATTGGAAACTCAACTGGAGCGGTATTAACCACACGAACTACATTTCCAGAACCAGGGGTTTCTAGAACGCAAAAGAAGGGTCTATCACAACCATCTTCCGTATAGAGTTCAATTACCTGCTTATTGTTATTTGGTCCCTGTAGAAGTTCTACTCTTGCATTAAGAGGTCTACCATCTGTCTTGAGAAGAACTTGAACGCTTTCTACCCTTGGATCAAATGGATATGTTCGAAGAGCTCCTCCTTGAATGGTTGTAGAAGATTGTACACAATCAATAGATGGCATATCAACCACGTCAGCAACCACGTTAGCTGCAATAGGAAATTCTATTTGACCAATATTACGAACGGCAACTGTATTTGGTCCTCTAGGAGTTTCAATTACTGCAGAGAAAGGTCTAGTTCTTCCATTTTCTACATAAACACGCATTTTACATGGTGTATTATCAGGTCCGTGCCAAAGTTCAATGTCTGCATCAAGTGGACGTCCCTCGCTACTAAGAACTACTTGAACTTGTTCAACCTTTGGAGATCTGTAAGTCCACGTGCGAAGTGATCCACCCTGTACCAGAATAGATTCTATTTGAGTTTGATAACGCCCTCCGGTTGGAAATTTAGGAGGAGTAAAAGTAGGTTCAACAACGCCCACAAAATCAGATTGTCTATCCGACATAGAAATAGGTCGATTACGCGTATAACGATTAATAGGAGGATTTAAAATAAAACACAGGCTAGATACAAACAAGGTAATCATATTACAGTTATAGTATTATATAGTTCATTTTTTTAAATGTATTAATTTTCGCCGCAAAATTTACATCCTTGAAACTTTAAAATGGGACAATTTTATTATTGCCAATTATAAAAGGTATTAAGGATTAAGATTTAAAAAATTATAATAAATATTGCAAAAAAATACAAGATTTAAAATAAATATACATTACATAAAATATGTATTCAATGGACGACAATAGCTGGGACGGAATGACCATAACAGTTATGACTCCAAATCTTATTAATAAATTTATAAGCATCCCAGGTAAAACTTGGGAGGAAAAACTTATGTCTTGTATAAATTGTGAATGTTGCCCAAGGCACATGATTAATAGACCTACTGAGCTTAAACCATGGATTGAATTGCACTGGAGCAGAGAGTACGATACAAATAGATGTGTTTGTCCTTGTAGACATAACGCTAGATTCATTTGTCGACAAGTAGAAGAACCGGCTTTGTTGTGTCCTCAAGGAAGTCCAAGGGATGTTGACGATTTTACAACTGTTCTTACGCCCACGGAGAGAAATGCATGGCTTGACAGGGTAAGTATCCAGGAAATGGAAGATGCAATGGAAGTCCTTACAACTTCTGAAAGCTAAAAAATAATTAAAAATTTTACAAAAATAAATAAAGTGTAGATCCATTAAAAATCTTATAAAAGTGTGAAAGCAACCAATGAAGGTTAACATGATGGCTGTTAATCGCGAGACTATCAAGTATATCCGTCGAGAACGAAAGAAGAACGTTAAGCCAGATAATAAGAAGAGTACTCGCAATACAAAGACGTATCATGACACGTTTGATATCTAAGTAATTCTTTGTAAATTGACATCCTAGCCTTTAGAGGCTCTTAAGGGGACGTGGATTTACAATGCCTCGTTGTGTTATTAACGTTTTCGATCAAACAAAGCGCAGGGAACGCAAATGTCTTCATAATAGAAAATGGGGTCAGTTCTGTTCATTTCATGCAAGAAAATACGCTGTCAAGATTCAACTAACTTGGAGAGCTTATTCTACTAAAAAGAGGATAAATCTATTTAAGACCTTGCCTGACGACCTTTGGAATCATATTCTTCATTTTATAATTCTACGTAACAATACTATTAAACTTCTTGAAAGCCATGAGAATATGTATACCGAAAAAATATTATTTGTGCAAAAAAATTGGAGCCTGCTGCGGTGGTCACCTCATTCCATCTCCATTTACAACTCTATGCACGATTCTATTGATAACAGGGATTACATTAGAAAAATCTTAAAAACATACTAAGGATAAATATAAGGGCAACTAGGACGCGTGGGGATCGAACCCACGTCCACGAGATTAAAAGTCCCGCGCTCTACCGACTGAGCTAGCGTCCCTTATACTTATCATATTTTTAGATGCTTAATACTCCTAGGGTATCCAAAACAACATTCTGTAAAATCTAAACTGTTTTCTACTTTCTATAGTTCTATTTTTTTCCTTTAAATTAATTTATCTCCCGAAAGATTTTTTACCTCTAAATTTATCAAATGCGCGATCTAGTTCCTTACGTTCTTTCTTATTGAAACCATAATCTTGTACAATAAAATCTTCCAAAGAACCTGCTGAATCTTCTGAATCTGATTCCGAGGAATCTCCTGATGATAGTTCTTCAACTTCGTGAATAAGGTCCCATTCTCTGCAAATGTGACGCGCTATGTGTCTACATGGACATTTACAATCGCCTTTATTAGAGTAATTGGGAGTATATTTCTTAGATACAAGTTTTTGACCAAGAACGGGGAAATTGATTTTATGTCTTTCGCAACAAGTGCAATTTTTTAACTCCCTAGGGAGTTTGTCGTAGTTTTTGCATTCTTTTAGTTTTTTATCAAAGTATGTTTCTACATTTTCACCATTAAGAAATTCCTCTAGTTTCATTATCTACAAGTCTAATTATAAATAAATTATGTCCTTAAATTTATTCTTCTGTCGTAATCGCAAGATCACGAAAAATATCCTCTGATACTTCTTCTGGTTCTTCTTCCTCTAAGTCAGAATCAGATGAAATTTCATACACCTTCCAATCCATTGTGTGTCTAAAACAGAAGCATTTGCTTGATCCTTCTGGTTTCTCTGTCCCTGGACGATTGCAAGGTGTGCCGTTTTTTGTTAGACCGCAGCATTTTTCCTTAGAGACGGGTTCTTTCGTTTCTTTCTTAGCAGCAGGTGTAGTGTCAAGTTTTGGAATGGTCTTATTTGGTTTACTCGATTTATTTGTCTTCATGTACTCATCGATGTCTTTCTTAGTTATCTTTTGTTTATCAAAATCATCAAGTGTAAGGTCATTTTCTGCTGCATATTCGGCGGCAATCTTGGTAGCAAATTTCTTTTTATCGGGGGTTGTTTTTGGGGGTTTTGTGGTTGTTTTTGGAACCTGAATGTCATTTGATTGCAATAGTTTATGAGCTAATTCAATAAAAGAATCGTTGAAAATACTCAACATTTCAGCCATTGCTTCATCGTCTAGACTATGCTTAACTTTAAAATCATTAAACTTTGTATCAAGAGCCATTCCTGTTATACTATTGTATGTAATTTGTCCCTAAATTAATTAAAAATTTGTAAGATTTATACTTAAAGAAAATTTTATTAATGTTAGTAGCATGAATATTACAAAAAAATAATAAATTTAGATATAATAAATGAATGAAATTTACAGACCGTTTTTTAATAAAATGTCAAAGGATGAACTTATTGATTGTCTTTTAAAATCGGAGCAGCTTAAAAGTAAATATGACGGAAGTATATCAGGGCGTCGACTAGATGAAAAATACTGGACAGACATATTAGTCCCTGGATTGTGGAATGTATATATGAAAAACAGAGGTTCGAGGAGCTCAGAAAAAACTAAATATTTTCACGGGTTTCTGCAAAAATATCTAGAAGAAAATATTTTCTCAGAATGGGACGGTTATGAAGTTTTCACGGAAATACGTGTTGAATCTCATAACTTAACCGGTAAAAAAAACAGTGATATTGTTATTTTTAAAGATGGTTCGATATTTCTAATAATACCGATTAAGATGATTATGGGTAATTATAAACAAAATAAGTATAATTATTTCGAAAATCTAAGTGGTGAGTTAATGCACTTAGTTTTGAAAAATCCAGGTTTGAAAATAGTACCGCTGAATATATATTTTGCAGAGACTCCTTACTTAAAGGCTGATAAAACAATTGCAAAGTTTGAAAAAATTACATATGAGAATGATCTTAAAAATTTTGATATTATGAAAAAATGGAGGGTCAGTCTTGAAGGAGAAGAATGTAGACCATTGGTACATGACGTTATTAATTATATATTTGACGTAAAACATGTATCTAAAATAGGCGAAGTATTTGACAAAGTTCCAATTAATATTAGGTTTAATGCTCATACGCCTTTTAGATCATTAGAGAGTATTTTTAAAGACATTGTTTAATCAAGAGAAATAGAATTTAATACACTAGAACTTAAATTGACCCAACCACCTGATCTTTTTGAAGAATTTTGTTTTATATACAATTTATTTTTGATAATTACATCTATTATAAGTTGAATATCGTCACAATTTGTTGGTTCTATACACAGACAACTATAATATAGTGTATCTTCTACTACATTTATGCATTTTTCTATATTTTCTGGGTCACAAAAACATGGCATAATTATAGCTTTTTTACATGGTTTAATAGACTGAGTTCTTCCATAAGAATACCACATTGGATAAGTTTTATTACCTTTGTCTCTTTTTGCCAATTCTGTTTTATTTTCTTCTAAATATTTAAATGTTAAAGGATTATTATTTTTAAATGTATCTTCGGATACAACAATTTCATTTTCATATGGATATATAATATATTGTATTTTCTTTCCAGAAGTTACAGGTTTCCAGCAAGGTTCGTCGAATAATTTTTCATCGTGTATATAGATATTATTTCTTAGTGTTGCTATTCCGTTTTTGATTTTACATATATCTTTCAATGTTTTTGTAGAGACTGGTTTTTTTTCAAAAAAAGAATAATTATGTATATCGTTATATAACTTTTCTACGCCGTTATATATAAATGATTCTTTGTGTGATTTTGAAAAAATTGTTATACACGTATATACAGATGCGTTTTTAAAAACTTTTTCGTGACCAAAATCTATTATTTCTTTTATAAACCTATTATCTATTAAATGTTTTCGTATATCAAAAGAAGATTTATTGTACAAATAAGAATTTGGAGTAATACTAACCATTACTCCATCATCTGACAGTAAATCTAGACATTTCAATATAAAAGCATAATAGATATCCAGGTTTCCTTTTAATTTAAACTTATCACGTAAAAAATCCCTATAACCAGCTTCGAGTTCTTGAATTTTAATATACGGCGGGTTTAGTATAATATTTGTATACTGATAATTTATATTCATTTTTAAAAAATCCCCGATATTTTTCTTAATATTTTTCCTATCATTTATATGTTTAATGTATTCATCTTTTAGTTCATATAAGTCTACTTGTGTGTAATTATCCAAATTTAAAAATTTTAACAGGTTTCCTGTTCCAACACACGGATCCAAAAGAGTGCCTGATTTTAAAAGTTTATCTGCCATTTTCGAACTAATAAAATCAGGTGTAAATATGTCACACTTTAAATTTTCTTCTAGAGCAGACATTTCAGTATAACTATATATTCTATATTATTTTTAAACGGCTTTCTTCTTGCGAACTTTTCTTACTTTTTCCGGAATAAGGTCTTTCCAAAGTTCGGAAACATCTTCCATCATAGGCTCGAATATAGTTTGAATAGCGGATTTGAACTGATGTTCAAAGTAGTATACGTAATCAATTGGTATAGCATTCTTAATGACGTAAGCGGGGTCTTCAACTTTTTCAAATTGTCGAGAACCTTCGTAAGTAACAAAAAGATATGAAATGCGATCACCTGATGCAACCTTGTCCATCTTATCGCGCTCCTCGCGTTTTCTAGAAAGAGCAACATGTGGGATATTAGCAGGGCACCTAGAGAATGACTGCAATGTCTTACAACTTGGACAAGTGTGTTCAGTCTCTATAAATTCTTCAACGTGACTTTTATTTTTATTAACAAGTTTATGTAAAACGGTTATATTCATTTCTTTTTTACCGACGACGTTTAATTCATAGTAGGTTTTTTGGCAGCCATTGCAAACTACCTTGCGATCGAATGCATAACCAGAACGAAGACTCTTAGAAAGCATCAATTCTTTCATAGGAACTTCTGCTTGAACTAACTTACGAATCTTAGATCTTGCAAACTCTTTGCTTGTTTCTATTAGTTCGTCTACTGTTTCGAAGTTATAATTCAATACCTTGTCATTAAGAAAGATGTATTCAAAGATCTGCTTTGAGTTTTCTCTTACATATATACAGTTGTCCCGACGAACTACCTGAATACCTTTATAGTCGATGTAATCATACTTAAGCGGATTAGTCCAGAATAAACTTGCATAACGTTTCTTGGAATATAAAATAAAAGGATACATAACCTTTTCAAACTCAAGATCGATTGGTTTTTTAAACGTAGCAGAAATACGGTCTGCGCATTCGGGTGCAACTTTGAAAACATAGTTCATATGATCTTGTCCTTTGAGATCACTTTTGAACTTTACATAAATAGAATCAGTGTCTCCGTATACAACTTCACAGTCGTACCACTCTTCTGCGCATTTTTTGGAGTGAGCAATCATTTCTCGACCACAAGCAGTAACCGCTGCTGCGATCTTTTTATTTGGAAGTCTTCCATATCTTGCTCCGGTGAATCCATAAATACTGTTCATCGTTACCTTAATAGCAAGCTGAACTCCGTTGAGTACAGCATATAAATTGTCATCAGACGAAAGAGTTTTCATTTGTTTACGAATATCCTTACGTTCTTTCCATAGGCGAGAAAGAATCTTTGGCATAATACCTGTACGATTTTGTACGAATCTAACACTTACAGGTCTTTTAACGTCGTTTCCTTCCGAGTCGACGTCATCTTCTTCCCAGTTCATGTCAAAGTATTCGATATCTGGTAAGTTATCAAATTCTGGATCTTCAACGATAGTAGCATAATCATAATTATGTGCAATCATGATACTTGGATATAGACTTGCAAAATCAAGACCAGCAATAGGCTCGAAATGTGCACCGGGGGTTGCTTCTAAAACAGTCGCCCCTGTAAACTTTTCTTCTTCGTCTGAGATGTCAGTCTTCGGTTTATATTCTGCTGCAGGAATTAAATAGCCTTCTTGTTTGGTTTCATAAGCAATTTGAGTATGAACTCGGATTTGTTGACCTCGAAGCTCAATGTATTGCATAGGCACCATAGTAATATTAGACATACCGATCACATTTGTGATAATTCTTAGTTTTAGAATTAGTTCAATAAGAAGCCAAGTGTCCTGAGCACAATACTTTACTACAAGAGCCATTTTGTCTTTCGTAGAAGTATTATAATTGAAAAGGTCTGCAGGGCTGAGGTCGTCTTTTTTATCTCCGGTGAAGTGTTCGGCAACTGCATTAAGCTTGTAAGACTCGAGTTTGTGTTCTTTTTTAATCATAAACATAAGATCAAACTGTGTTACTCCATACATTTTGAGATATTTCATCGTGTTATCACCATAAGCAGAAGTATTAAGTTGGTCTTCGTGAAGATATGCGGGTTTACTTTCAATTCTACTAAGATTTTCAAGTACATACTCAATTCCAAGAACCTTTGCACGCGCGCATACATATTTCCAATCGAAGTCATAACCGTTATATTGAACTAGAATGTCTGGATCAACACATTTTATGAATTTAACCCATCCAATTATAAGCTCTTTCTCTGAGTCAAATGTTTCTATGTATACTCCTTCTACTGGATCGCAATCATTGTCTATTGGACTTTTAATAGTTACAACATGCTTAAATGATTCTTTGGTACTGAATTTATATAAACTGGTGCCAATTTGCGTGATTATATCTTTTTCATTCATTGGATCTGGGAAGTCATTCTTATTTTCATAGCGAGTAGAGTGTGAAAAAGCCTCTATATCCCAAGATCCAAGTGTAAGATTACATATTTCTTGACGATCTAACTTTTTAACAGATGCATAATTTGCGATGTAGCTATTCTGACACCTTGACATATCGTTGTCTTGTGTTATTTTTTTTACTGTAACCCAATTTGCCATCTGGATTTCCATTTTATGTGTGAATCTAAGATAAGGCTCTATGTTGGACTCGTATAGTTCAAACTTAATTTGTTCATTTTGAAGCACGCTTGATATCCTAGGTAACTTACTTTTATCTTTTGGATTTAAAATGTATTTAATACGATTAAACGTATTTAAGTTTTTACATACAAATCTTAAAAACTTGCACTTTGTTTCATTTGTAAAGCCTTTGTACTTAATTCTTGATACTATACTTACAGATTCAAGATCATCTCGGTTTCTAAAAAGTTTATTACGAATGAAACGCTCAACTTCATTTTTTTTAAAATTATCGAATTTAGACTGAAGCTTATCTGGGATATGAGCAAAAAAATAAGGTTTATATCCGTCGAATCTTACACAAACAGATTCTCCATTTTCATCAACACCAAATGAATAAATGTGGTATCTAATGTCTGGAGCGCCTTCATTATCAGAATCAAAATTTTCAATTTCTTCGTCGCAAGCTTCCCAAGAAAGAATCTGATAAGATAAGTTTTCTCTCTCTGACGTAGATTGTTTTCGAATAAATGTATCCATCTTGTATATCAAATATAATTAAGTTTTAAATTAATTATTATTCTGAAAAAAACTAACAACAAATAGCAGTGTACCTCCTATACTTATACTCTGTTTTATTAGCTTCCCGTCTGATGTGGATATTCCAAACACTGTAAAATCTAACCATTTTTCAGATAACATATTTCCTAATACCAACCAATCTACTGTTGTAGCAGAATCTTCTAGTATATTTAACGTTACTAAGTTTAGATTACCATTTGATTTCTTAATAATTTTTTCAGTTGACATCCTTGTCAAGAATCTATTGATAAAATCTATTGATTTTATAAAGTATAAGATTTCTGCTCGAGTATAAGAATATCTTGACATGTTAATTATAAGAATAATTTGATTACATATGTATAATATAATTGGATGCAACAGATATCTATCGTGGTTTTCGAAGTTAAAATCTGTTGTAGATCCACGAGGAAATACATCTTTTATGAATATAGCAAGAGAAATGCCACCAAGAATTGTAGTGTATGATATTATTCCATTAAATAACTTTATTGTTTTTTCAATTTCATCTTTTGTTTTTGCTAGTTTTATAATTAAATTGCTTAAACAAACATTCCCCTCCAAATCAAATTCATTTTTTTCTATTTGAATTTTTATATTTTTCAATCTATCTATATGCTGATTTATAACAAATATGAATGTGTAAACAAACAAAAATACAACAAGTCTTGAATAAATCCACTCTATTGCTATTAAAATAAAAAATACGGTTCCATTATTGAAAGTATTTAACCAGTAATACTCGTTGTAAAAAGATGTTATATCTATTAAATTGATACCAATTGAAAATATACTCGAAGTTATTATAAGAGTTCCTTTGAAAACCTTGCATATATTAATGCTTTCAAAGTGGTTAGTTTTAAAATACATTTTGCACCACAAATGAATTATAAATAAGTTTATATGTAAGAAGAAAGATGCAAGATATTTTATTTTATGATGATCTTTTAAAAACATAATTAATGTATAAATTGGTTGAATAAGAAGAATTAAATTTATCATTGCAAAATAAACTGTATAAATAACGCAGAAGACTTTTGTCTTAAAGTCCGGCTTCGAGAATCTATTAACTTTGTACAATGATATCTTAGGGGAAGGTGTTTGTTCTTCAAGTAGTTTTAATAAATTTATTGACTTAATATTTTTATTTGGTCTTAAAAATTTATTATTTATTATATTCTTTTTCACAAGAATGTTGTCTATGTTCAAAGAATTTACACCTAAAAAAAATAATATTTTATCTAGCATTATTATTAAATGATTATTGTGATTGTAATTATACTTATATTTTTATTCTTCATCTTATTTAGACATTGTTCTGTTTCTTATAGAACCAAATCTGGAAGAATGTATCGCGCAAGGGATTTAAAAACAGCTGAAATAATAGACACTTTAAGAGATATATCTATTCATTTAACCTATAGAATAAACAAACATGATGGAAGCTTACTTAGAGCTAGACTTCAAAATACTTCTTTCAAAGAACTATTATACAATGATCCGGGTATACTTGGGTGGAATTTCGATAAAGGACGTGAAATAGGCATTAAGATGTATGATTCAGCCGGTAATATGTATCCAGAAAAAGAGATAATATCTACATTATTTCATGAACTTGCACATTCGCTTACAGAACGAAACGGTCATCACCGCAATTGGCAACGGAAAGATAAGTATTTGCAAACTTTTGCTTCAGAGTACGTAAACATTCTGATATTAAAAAATTCTAATTTAAATAAATGAATGACTTATTCATAGGAGGCGGAGGCTACTCTGGTATAGTATTTATAGGTGCCCTTGAGTATATTCACGAAAATAAATTATTAGATCTTAAAAATTTCTACGGTTGTTCTATTGGATCGCTTATAGGATGTTTATATATATCCGGATGTAAACCGAAGGATATCCTCTCTAAATTTTTAGAGTTAGATTTGACGCAAATTGTAAAATATAACCTTGATAATTTTATGTCTGAATCTTATATTATGGACGATTCATTTTTAGACACACTGATAGGATTATTATGGACTAATGTAGATGAAAATATAACCGTGGGAGATTTTAGTAATAAATATAATGTAAATGTAAATATATACGCGACGAATTTAAGCAAGAATGAATACACAAATATAAATAATAAAATGTATCCAGAAATTAAATTAAAAGACGCCATGAAGGCGTCTATGAGTATACCATTTATTTTTAAACAGGTAGAAATAAACGGAGATAAATTTGTTGACGGCTGTTGTAAGAATTTATATGGATCTCCTCCAGAGGATATTTATGTATGTGGATATAGTATAATTGTAGACACAAGAAGTAATTCAGGTTCGTACTTTGGTAGTTTAATGTATAACATGATTAAAAAAACAAAACCAAGAAGTACTTTTACTGTTTTATGTGAAAACAAAGACGATCCTAATATATATTTAAATTTAGATAAATTGGATAAAAAATTCATAATAGATATGTATAAAAATGGAATTAATTTTGCTAAGTCAACATTGAAAGATTAATGCTTTGGTACAGTTTCTTTTAACCATTTTTTCTTATTTTTCATATATTCTAGATAGCTCATTTCCTTACCAGACTTAATAAGTTTTTTACGCTCTTTAACTAATTTTTCATCATAAACTATCTGCTTAGAATTTTTTTCATCTTTTACAACTTGATATCTTGATCTAAGATTATTTATTACCTCTTCTATGTTTTTAGGACAAGCAAGTTCTTGTTCAAAAATTAGTGTAGGTGGAATATTAACTACAATTTCCCTTTCTGATGTTTCTATTTCTCTTACACATGTTTTGAATTTTGTTTCTTGCATGTACTCTCCGTTCATGTAGAACTTTTCGCAATGTTCTGAAAATATAAAATAAGGAACTTTATTTTCTTCGCACGTCTTAATGTAAAACGAAGTTATGGTGTTATACTCTATAAAATTATGAAATATAATACAAAATTTTGTATGTTTTAGACTGTTTTCTATAGACTGCTTTTCCCTATCCTTTACTAGTGTTACTCTTAAAAGATGCATCATATTCTGACCACAAATATTTGATATATACTGCATATGTTTCCCATAGAAATAATTTATTCTATGAATTGGATTTATACATTTTGGGTTTATTCTCTTAGCCACGAGAGCAAAGTTGTCCCATGAAAAATCGTTCACTACTAAAACGTTCATGATATATTACTTTATTTTGCGTTTTCTTTAATTTGTGTAAAATTATGCAAAATTTAATATACACTTTAATTTATACAATGCAATATATTATATGTGCACTTATAATTATATTTACACTTGTTTCTATTTATGCAATTAATATATCTTTCGACTACAATGCTAAACAAAGACCCAAAGAAGAAGTAAAATTTAACATATTATCAGATTGTATAATAGTACTTATTAAAGAGAATTGTCCTTATTGTGAAGACTTAGAGGAAAAAATTTCCAAAAGTAATATAAAATATACCGTAATCAAATTAACAGCGGGTTATACTTTTGAATTTGATAATACATTTACAAACTTAACTCAAGACGAAAGAAATAATATAATAAGAGAAACACAGAATATATTTATCCCGGGGCAGACTATATTATTTCCAACTATAATAACTAAAGAAAATACATACAGTGGTTTACCAAAAAAAGATATTATATCTGAAATATTTAATATATAATATATACTATAAGATATGAATAAAATAATAGCAATAGGAGATTTACATGGAGATTTTCAAATTTTTATAAAAATACTCGAAATGTGTAATCTTATTAATAAAAATTTAGAATGGATAGGCGGAGATACATATCTTGTGCAACTAGGTGATACATTAGACGGTAAACGACCTGAAACAAAAATAGATAAAAGTTTTCTTGAACAAAGCGGTGAGGTAGAAATAATAAGATTAATATTGGATTTGGACGCTCAAGCTAAAGAATCTAATGGCAGAGTTATATCTTTAATAGGAAATCACGAATTATATCCTTATTACCTTAGAAATGATAAGCAATTTGTTAGAGATTATGTTAAAACAAAAGACATAGAACAGTTTAGAAAGGTATACAACGTTGATAGAGTTAAGTTTTTAATGCCCGGGGGCATAGGTGGTTCATTGATCGGCAGGACTAGACCCTTAATTTTACAACTTGGTGAATTTATATTTATACATGGTTCTATTACAGATAAATTAATCAAGAATGGATTAAGTTCAAAAACCGGTAAGGTAGACATAGATAAGATTAACATGGAAACTAGTCTATGGTTACAAGGAAAAGGTAAGATACCAAAATGTTTAGAGGAAATGGATGAAGAAAATCCAGTTTTTTCTAGATTGTATTCTAAGTCAAAATCGTTTAATGAAAAAGAGTGTAGTAAGTTTGATAAACAACTAAAATTTTTTAGTGGCGCTAATTATGTTGTAATGGGTCATTCTAGATTCAAACAAATAAACTCTGCGTGTAATAATACTCTCATCAGAACAGACATTTCTCTGTCAAGGGCATTTGGTGGTACTCTATGTAGTAAAACATTACAGGCTCTTGAGATAATACAAGTACCTGGAAAGAAGGCGGAAATAAATATAATAGGTCAAACTGGAAAAGTAAGATTAAGTTAAAGCATTTACAATTTTTTCGTATTTTGGGTTTATGTTATGGGGAACGCCGTCTATATCAAATAATGCTATAGGATTTTCCTTAGGATCTATAACATTATATGGATCGAACATTTCTTCTGAGTATTTATTAGTCTCTTCAAAAAAATTATTTAGTTCGGATTTAAATTTTTCAAATTTATTTCTCCATGTCTCAACTGAGATGTCTATTATTCCATATTCACGGTCTGTTTCTATTTCAGAATCGTATACATTATCGGCGTATTTTTGTACAATCTTTCCAGATGTTTTATTCATTGCCAAAAGATACCCAAACAATTGGTAAAGATCGTATTCGTTTTTCCTTACATTCTGATGTTTCATTCTTGTTTTGATTTCTATTACGTGACCTTCATAGCAAGTAGCGTCGTGAAACCCCCTTATAGTCCAATTGTTTTCAGAATAACAATACATCCTGTTGTTGCCTTTTTTATAATTCATTTTTTTAATTACTACTTTTTCATTGTTTGTACCGCAGTCTTTTTTCATTGAATTTTCAAGAAAACTTGTTGCATGATTTAAATCTTCTTCTTTTATGTCTTTGTTTTCTTCTTTGAGTCTTTTCTTGATATCTATTTGTAATTTTACAAATTCTTCCGGGCTGGATAGTTCTTTTTTATAATCAGTGTATATTCTTTTAAGTTGTTCATCATAAGTTCTTTTACTTGGATCTAAAAGTGTAAATATACCCTTGTCAAAGAATAGTTGTTTATACATACTTTTGTATTGCCTGCATAACAATAACAGCATTATCTTATCTTTAGGTTCAAACCTGTTCTTTCCGCATGCGGAACCTATAAAAGAAATTTCAAGTGAATTCATTTTTTATTACTAATTCAATTGAAATTTTTAACTTAATTTTTTTTCTGTAAAATTAATAGATTTACTTTTTTGGTTCAGGTTCTGGTACCCTTTTTACGGGGGCGTCACCTTTTTGGGCTCGGGTCTCGGTACCTTTTTGGGTTCAGGCCCTGGTACCTTTTTGGGCTCAGGCCCTGGTACCTTTTTGGGCTCAGGATCTGGTACCTTTTTGGGCTCAGGATCTGGTACCTTTTTGGGCTCAGGATCTGGTACCTTTTTGGGCTCAGGATCTG
>Ga0208941_1000164_pt1 | contig 21531 bp, 11 predicted proteins | sample AOAMet2_C27A4_35_2_FD_188080 | JGI IMG/M metagenome (GOLD analysis project Ga0208941, IMG submission 188080) | Ammonia-oxidizing marine microbial communities from Monterey Bay, California, USA - C0912_C27A4_35 (SPAdes) | ecosystem: Environmental > Aquatic > Marine > Intertidal zone | place... | reverse complement strand
AACCGGCAACTAATTGAATGGTCGCAAGGTTTGGTTGTCGGTAATAAACCGCAACTACCACAGCATTATCGTAGTAGTAGGATTAAGCATTTTGAGCAGGCGGTGGAAAAAGCTTGTGCCGTTCAAGAGGCAGATATGCCCCAGCGAATTCGTGGTATTCGGCGCCGTAAAGATCCAGCATTCGAATCCAAGTTAGACGACCTCATTTCTAAAAGAAATAAAATCGCGGAGGAACTCGATATCGAGGGCTCACTCATTGCCCCCAGAACACCGCTTGAGGCAATAGCTGGTGGTCATGAAGGTGCGGAGGATCAACTCCTCAACTGGCAGAGGAAACTGCTCAATATTTAAGTCAGAACAACATGGTTTTTTAAAATTCCCATGGCGATACTTGGTGTGTTCTGCCCTACAGCCGTCTCCCGAATGGCTCTCATGAAGAGGCCCTGTTCAATGTGTTTTCTGACTTCAAAAAAAAAGGGCTAAATAATCTTCAAAAAAAGCGAAAGAAACTTGTCTCCAGGGTTATAATTTAGGACATTAAATGCCCCTATGTCTGATACGCCACACGAGCCCGATCAAGAGCCTGAAATCGAAGCAGAAGCAGCCGAAACAAACGTCTCAGATGCCCAAGAATATGGTGCATCACAGATTGACAAACTCGAGGGGCTTGACGCTGTGCGTAAGCGCCCAGGAATGTATATCGGAGATCCAGATGTGCGAGGGTTACATCACTGTGTGTTCGAGGTTTTAGATAACTCAATTGATGAGCACCTCGCGGGTCATTGTAAGGTCATTAAAATTGGTCTGCACATCGATGGGTCCGCATCTATTGAAGACGACGGGCGAGGCATCCCCGTAGAAATGCACCCTAAGTTTGGCATACCAGCGGTGGAACTTGTACTTACCAGCTTGCATGCTGGTGGTAAGTTCGGTCAAGGTGCTTACAAATATTCAGGTGGTTTACATGGTGTTGGTGCTAAATGTGTCAACGCATTGTCGGATTGGTTTAAGGCGGAAGTAAGCCGTGAAGGTAAAGTCCACGCGATTACATTCGAACGAGGTAAGACCACTAAGCCGCTCGAAGTCGTCGGCGAGGTAGATGCCAAGCACACAGGGACCAAGATAACCTTCTTTCCTGATGCAACGATTTTCACGGATACGATCGAGTTTGAATTTGCGCGCTTATCCACGCGCTTACGAGAACTCGCATTCCTTAACCCTGGTTTGATCATTGAACTTGAGGATGAACGCCCAGAAAGCGCCCAAAAAGACCGCTTTTACTATGCTAAGGGAATTGAGGAATTCGTTTCTCAACTTGGGGAAAACAAAACCTTGGTGCATCCAGATCCGGTGATCATTAAGGGCAAGCGCAAGATTGAAGTCGATTATGATGGAAAGATTACCAAGGATGACGTCTTTACTGATGTTGTTTTCCAATACAACGATAGCTATCAGGATAATATACTCTGCTTTGCCAACTCTATTCCTAATGCTGATGGAGGGACTCACTTGACAGGTTTTCGAGGTGCTTTGACCAGATCAATCAACCAATACGCGAAAGCAAATAAGATCCTCAAGGATAAAGACCCAGCCTTATCTGGTGACGATGTTCGTGAGGGAATCGTCTGTGTGTTGAGTGTAAAAATGCCTAATCCACGTTTTAGTTCGCAGACCAAGGATAAGTTGGTTAATGCCGAGATCGAGGGTGTGGTGAGTTCGATTGTTTACGAAGGGCTTCAGGATTATTTTGATGAAAATCCTAACCTCGCCAAAACAATCATCGATAAAGCTATTAACGCGGCACGAGCTCGTGATGCCGCTCGAAAAGCCAGAGAGACAGTACGTAAATCTGTCATGTCGGGCGGTGGGCTCCCAGGTAAACTCGCTGATTGCTCAGAACGTGATCCTGCCAAATCAGAAATTTATATCGTGGAGGGTGATTCCGCTGGCGGTTCTGCAAAGTCAGGACGAAACCGAATCAATCAAGCAATTCTGCCTCTACGAGGTAAGGTAATTAACGTTGAAAAAGCACGGCTCCACAGGGCACTTCAGAACAAGGAAATTCAAGCCATGATCACTGCGATTGGTGCGGGAATTGGTGAAGGCGACCAAGAAGGCTCTTTTGATATTGAAAAAGTCCGTTATCACAAGGTAGTCATTATGACCGATGCTGATATTGACGGGGCTCATATCCGTACCCTCTTACTGACGTTTTTCTGTCGTCACATGTCTGAGCTCGTAAAGGCTGGATACCTCTATATTGCCCAACCACCACTCTACAAGGTGACACGAAAAAAACGTGAGGAATACATTGCAGATGATGATGCCCTCAATGAAATTCTTATTACCCTTGGATCAGAAGATGTACGTTTGCGTAAATACGGCAGCGATGATGAGGTGGATAGAGATCTACTCAAAAGTGTGCTAGATACGCTCGCGCAACTGACGCGTTTTACCGCAACACTGGAAGGCCACGGGGGGAATTTTCAAGACTTACTCGCCGAAGGAATAAACGGGCACCTGCCAGAATACATGGTGCGAATCCGTGTCGGTAACGAGGAAGAAACACGATACTTCGCTACCGAAAAGGAATTGCTTTCCTATGCTCACGAAAATCGTGATCTCCGGCTATTTGAAGAAGAGCTCACTGAAGAGGAGGATGCTGAGTTGAAAGAGAAGTATCAAGGTGTCCAGCGCCGAGCCGTCAAACGTGACTTGCATGAATCAACCGCTATTTCAAAGGTGCTTGCTCGGCTTAATGAGTTTGGTCTCAAGACCGAGCCGTTTTTTTCTGAGGATGAACCACTTTACGAACTGATTGAAGGTGACGGCAAAGATGCCGAAGCGCTGCCTGTGTTTAACCTCTTTGAGATTTTGGATAGGGTGCTTGAAATTGGCCGCCGCGGCATGCGTATTCAGCGATTCAAAGGATTGGGTGAAATGAATGCTAAAGAGCTATATGCCACCACCATGGATCCAGAAAAACGCCAATTCCTTCAAGTTCGCCTAGATGAAGAAAATGCCATCGAAGCTGACAAAATGTTTGATGTTCTCATGGGGGACATCGTTGAGCCCCGTAAACGCTTCATCGAAGATAATGCGCTAAATGTGCAGAACCTCGACGTCTAACTGAAGTCGCCCACTATTTAAGCCAAAATTCAGCCATCAAATTTTACTATGTCTAACGATTCAATTAAGCCGATCAACGTTGCGGACGAAATGTCTAAGTCTTTCTTAGACTATTCAATGTCGGTCATTATTTCCCGTGCCCTGCCTGATGCGCGAGACGGTTTGAAGCCATCACAGCGCCGTATTCTCTATGCAATGCATAACGATCTCTCGCTGAGCCCGAGCAAGCCGCACCTGAAGAGTGCTCGTATTGTCGGTGACACGATGGGTAAGTACCACCCGCATGGTGATAGCGCGATTTATACGACACTCGTCAACATGGCGCAGCCGTGGACGATGCGTGAAATACTTATTGATGGTCAAGGTAACTTCGGTTCGGTTGAAGGTGATGCCGCTGCTGCCATGCGATATACTGAGGCACGCCTGACCCACATGGGTTCAGCGATGATGATTGATCTTGAAAAAGAGACCTGTGATTTTCAGCCGACCTACGATGAGACGCGTAACGAGCCTTGTGTCTTGCCGGCTGCGATTCCCAACCTCTTAGTCAATGGCGGCACTGGAATTGCTGTGGGCATGGCGACGAACATTCCGTCTCACAATATGGGAGAGGTGATCGATGGTGTTTGTGCGCGAATAGACAACCCACAGCTGACCATTGATGAACTTAAGCAGCATATCAAAGGCCCCGATTTTGCTGGGCGGTGTGAGATTCGTGGCTTTAAGGGAATTGACAGCTATTTCCATACTGGCCGGGGTAGTATTAAGATGCGCGGCACGATGGAGGTGGATGAGAAACCATCAGGAGTCTCTGTTATTACAATCACTGACGTGCCACATGGAGTGAATCGTGCCGTATTGCAGCAACGAATTGCTGAGTTGGTGCGTGAGAAAATCCTATTGGATATCTCTGGTATGCGCGATCTCTCGGATGATGAGACGCGAATTGAAATCACACTCAAGCGCGATGCTCGTCCTCAGGTGGTCGTTAACCAAATCTTCAAACTCACATCAATGGAGACATCTTTTGGTGTCAATATGTTGGCTATTCATGAGCGCCGTCCTAAGCAGTTGTCTATCATGGATGCGTTGGACTGCTTTATCGAGCACCGCCGTGAAGTTATAATTCGTAGGACACGATTCCTCCTTCACAAAGCCGAGGATCGCGCTGAGAACTTAGAAGCTTTCCTTTTGGCATTGGGCCACCTTGACGATTTTATAAAGATCATTCGAGGGTCAAAAAACCGAGATGAAGCACGTGAACTTCTTAAGGCTTATACGTTTCCAACAAAAACTGCCGAGCAATTAGGCATTTTGATTCGCTCTCAACCTAGTATTCAAGGAGATACGTATATCTTTACCGATCGTCAGGTAAACGCGATTCTTGAACTGCGTCTCTACCAGTTAACTGGCATGGAGCAGGATAAAGTGAAGAATGAATATGATAATATTTTGGAGGAAATCACAGATTACCTCGATATTCTGGCTAAAGAAGCTCGTGTTCTTGCAATTATCAAAGAAGAGATCCTTGAGGTCAAAGATAAGCATGCAACACCTCGCCGCTGCCCAATTCTTCCAGACGAAGGTGAGATCGCAATTGAAGATCTTATCGCTAATGATGGTATGATTGTGACGCTGTCGAACAAAGGTTACATCAAGCGTACACCATCTGCTGAATACCGTGTTCAGGCACGTGGCGGCAAAGGAGTTCGTGGGATGGAGACACGCAATGCCAATGTCTCTGATGAAGATGAACAGGATTTTGTCGAGCACTTGTTCTCAGCCCAAGCACATGATTACCTGATGTTCTTCACCAATACCGGGCGTGTATACGTGGAGCGTGTCTATGGTGTCCCTGAAGGATCTCGAACATCGAAGGGTCGTAGTATTAAAAATATGCTTAACCTCCAGCCTGACGAAAATATCGCCGCCACACTCCGGTTAGAGCGCCAAACGAACGAGGAAGGTGAAGACACTACCTTTGGTGAAGATAATGGATTCGTATTTTTTGCTACTCGCAGCGGTAAGGTAAAGAAAACAGGATTAAGTCAGTTTAGAAATTTCAGAAAAGATGGAATCATTGCAATCAAACTAGATGAAGGTAATGACCTTGTGGAAGTGAAATTGACGTCTGGTAATGATAACATCTGTCTTGTTACCAGTGCTGGATATTGTGTGCGCACAAGTGAGCAGAATATCCGCCCAATGGGACGACCATCAGCTGGTGTGGCAGGGGTCAAACCACGTGAGGAAGATCACCTTGTGGCGCTGACGATTGTAAATGATGAAACCAAGCTTCTCGTCGCTAGTGAAAATGGTCTTGGTAAACGCACGTCATACGATGAATACATGGCCAAAGGTCGTGGAGGCAAGGGAATGAAAACTATGAACGTGACTGAAAAAACAGGTCGTGTAGTTGGAGCTTTATCTGTTTTTGAGGATGATGAACTCATGCTCATGACATCGGTTGGGCAGTCAATTCGTATTCGCTGTGCCGATGTTCGTGAAACGGGACGCGCTGCTCAAGGTGTTAAATTAGTAAATCTCAAAAATGGCGAAAGCCTGCAAGATATTGCCCGCGTTGTCCCAGATGATGATGAGGTGGAAGATGTTGATGCGGATAATCCCGAGGATGGGGACGTCGTTGGCCAAGAAGCATAAACTATGGCAGATCTGTTTCCAGAACGGGTATTTCTTGGCTGGAACGTGCCGCTGATTGAGTCGGTCAAAGATTGGTTGCTAGCAGATCAGGATCTTTTGTCCGAGACATTAGTTGTCGTGCCCACTTCTAATAGTGGCAGGCGGCTGCGGCTAGCTTTATCAGCTGAGGGTGGGGGGGTGTTATCACCGCATGTAATTTCACCAAGCCGATTGTTCGACGTGGATGGGGTTGCCTCACGCACACAGCAATTGTGGGCGTGGGTGAAAGCGGTGCAGTCAATTCAGCCGAAAGATTTTCCCAATTTGCTGCCAAAGCACCCAGAGACGGCTTTGAAAAGCTTCAGAGCTGCAATGGCTTTAGCACGTCAGATGCATAACTTGCGTGATACTCTAGCAGATGCTGATAAAAGTTTTCATGATGCATTGGCATGTAGTCCTGAAAAAAACCGTTGGCTAGAGCTTTGTGAGCTTGAGACGCGGATGTTTCAGGTGTTAAAATCATGGAGGTTACGTGATGCCGTGCAGGCTAAGCGTGAGCGGTCAAATGCTCCTAACATTCCTGTGGGTGTATCACGAATCGTTGTAGCCTGTGTTCCCGATCCTTCGCTGTTAGCTCTCAATTCCCTGCAGGCACATCTGAGAGCAACCATTCCAATCACAGTGCTGATCCATGCGCCGGACGATGAGAGCAGCGCTTTTGATGCATGGGGTGTCCCATGTCCTCTAATTTGGAACAATAAGACGATTCCCTTTCCTGAGTGGCAAAGTCGACTGCATTTAGTGGATTCTGCTAGTGAGGCTGCAAATCGCGCAGTGAGCTTGTTTTCGGAACATGAGACCGATTCAGAAGCGGCTGCTCTCGCTCTTTGTGACATATCATTTGCACCAGCTCTTGATCGTGCTTTCAATAGTGCAGGCTGGCCGCTTTATGATCCTGAAGGTCAACCAATCATGGACTCAGGAATTGCTCGATTAGTAATGTGTTGTGCTGATTTACTCCGCAATGTTTGTTCATTCGACGCTGCCCGTGAGCTGGTGCGAGTGCCGGGCGCTGAACTGTTTCTGCCACTCAAAATATCGCGTAAGCATGCGGCAATGCTAATGGATCAACTACACCACAAGCATCTTCCTGAAACTATGGATGATGCGCGCTATTTGGCATCGGGTGAAGCACTGAAGATAATCAACTCCATTTCATCTAGGTTGGATGAAATGAAATCAGGAAATATTTCCGTAGTCATAAGATCTTGGCTGGTAGCTTGGTTGAAAGAAACCGATGAGGACCTGGCTTGCAAGGCTGAGCTTGCATCTGCTGAGGTGGTTGATGCGATTGAACACATGGAGTCACATGGTGACGGAGTGTCAGCTCAAGAGGCTATGGAAATGCTAACGGAGTCACTCGGTGGAGTAAAAACGTCTTCAGGGAAAGGTGATGAAGTTCTTGATATGGAAGGCTGGCTTGAGGTTTCATATGACTCTGCACCCCATTTGATCTTGGCCGGTATGCATGAGGGTTGTGTGCCTGATGGTGCTATTGATGATGTGTTTGTGCCCAACAGCTTAAAAAAAGAGCTGGGTCTGCGTGACGCGGCGGCTCGATGTGCCAGAGACACATTTCTATTGTCTGCAGCACTCCAAAGCCGAAAAGAAAATGGTAGAGTCGATGCCCTTGTAGCCAGTTTTAATGATGCCGGAGAGGCATGTAAGCCATCACGATTGCTCATGCGCTACGAAGGTAAAGAACTTGCTGAGGTGGTGAATCATTTGTTTGCCGAAATACAATCTGGTGATTCTCCAGTAGGGCCATGGACACGTGACTGGGACTTAAAATTTCCACATGTTGATAATAAATACCTTAGTAATCCTCCTCGGCCATTATCACCATCTGCGATTAAGGATTATATGGCCTGCCCACTGAGGTTTTTTTTAAAACGTATCGCAAAAATGAAGACGTATGACGCTGAGAAACGCGAAATGGATGCGTTGGATTTTGGTAATCTATGTCACCAAGTGTTGGAGGTTTTCGGTAATGATGAATCGATTCGTGATTCGTTAGATGCAGAAGCAATAGCAGATTACTTGTCCGATGCACTTAACCAAACGATTGAGAAAATCTATGGCAAAAAAATAAACCTTCCGTTGATGGTTCAGGTGGAATCAGCGCGTGAGCGGCTGCGTGTATTTGCATCCAAGCAAGCGGACGAGCGAGCCGCAGGATGGAGAATCGCCGCGACTGAATTCAAAGTTGGTGGAGATGATGCACCGTGGCAATTGGCAGGACATCCGATCAGTATGATGATTGATCGCATTGATTTCAATGAGGAAAGTAAGCAGTGGAGAGTCCTGGATTATAAAACTACCGGCAAGGCAAAATCACCTCAAGAGCAGCACCTCAAGGCATGGAAAGAAGTTGAAAATAGACCTTGTCTAGGTGAGTTGTATCCCCCTCGTCGGAAAGGGCGTGCTGAGCGTAGATGGGCTGAGGTGCAGTTACCGCTTTATGCGGCTTTCGTAAGGAAGCACTTCAAAACAGGTGATTTGCCCGAAGTGGGTTATGTTAATTTACCTCGTGCCGTAAGTGATGTGGAATTTCACAGTTGGTCAGGGTTTGATGAGGCTACTCTTGATCACGCGCTCGTATGGGCGGAGGCAGCAATAGAAGCAATTGCAGCTGGCGATTACCGGCAGGCTACAGTCTTTCCTGCGGGTGAGCGAGATTGGGATGACTTTGCAGAGCTAGCTCCTGACGGCCTAGCTAAAGCTTTCAACTTGAATCCGCATTGATAAAGCGAGAATATAATTTAACTTAGCATTACCTATGTCAGCTCCATCCGGCAACCAACGTAAGCATGATCCACATGAGATTGAGGGTGTAGAGCAACATTCCAAAGTGGCGGCTTTTCCATGGCTTCGCGTATCATTTTTTATTTTTGTCTGCGGGATGATCGTTATTTCTCAGGGGCCTTTACCCGGAAAAATTTGGAGAGCGATAGTAAGTGCGAAAAAAGAACAGCCAGAACAATTACCGGTGAAGCCGGTTGCCAAGCCTGTTGATATTACTCCTGATCCAATATCTAAGCCTATTCCCGAACCCATAAAAAAAGCTAAACCTGTGACTGATGTCAAAGTTATTGCTCCAGTGGATCATACGGCTTCATCAGGTGGAGATCTAAGGCGTATGTCCAAAGGCTTTGATTTTAAGACAATGGTAACATTGGTTGATGGTGAAGCGGCTTCTTCTGAACGCGATAATAAGGCGAGTTACGTAGCAGAATACGAACTTAAGGTGCGCATGCCCATGGCTACTACTACGATGGAGGATCTGCAGAGAGTTAGCCCTGGCATTGAGTTAGCGTTCCCCGGGTTGAAGGAAATGATGCCTTTGGCGCAAATTTCGCCCTTCTATTTTAGCCTCTATAAAAATAAAACCGAGCGACTGAAAAAAAATGCTACCCAGATTAATGATCTGATGACGCGGCATAATTTTTTTGATTGTGAAACAATACTCAACCTCAAACACCCAAGGTCAGGCAGGCGTGTCTTACTCATGCAGGCTGACATGGATGTGGTTTCTGATGGTTCTGATGGCGATCGGCTACCGGTGATGCCTGAGACAATTGTAGGATCCAGCAACTATCAACCGATGACGAGTTATGGATGGAAAAAAACAGGCTCTACGCCTAACCCGCTCATCAGCGGTTGGAAAAGTAGAATCGCCAAAGCAAAAGCAGAAATAGCTGAACCAGTCACAAAACCTGAGCGCAAAGCATGGTTGCAGTTGCGCATTAAAAAAATCAGACGCGAAATTGAGGATATGCAGGCGCGGAGCTATCTCATTGCTGCCTACGATCCTTTTATAGTCATGCCAATTAACATGGTGACAGACCGAAGTGACAAATATGCGGCGAGTATTGGCGACTATGCAGTGGTTTTTCATAAGGGGAAAATCTACCCATGTATTGTCGGTGATGCAGGCCCTAGTTTTAAGGTTGGCGAGGCATCATTACGTATGGCAAAGCAACTTAATCCGCGTGCTGGACCTTACTCGAGGCCAGTCAGTGATCTCACTGTAACCTATCTCGTTTTTCCTGGTACGGCCGGCAAATTCAAAGCACCTGACTACCTTACGTGGCATCAAAAATGTGCTAGTTTATTGGAAGAAATGGGTGGCGTTGGCGCTCAGAGTAATCTGCATAGATGGGTAAATACTTTACCCGCTATTGGAGATAAATAAGCGTAGTTATTATATGACGATACAGCGGCTAGACTTGCCAAACCATACTTATATAGGCTAATATTTAGACATGCGTTTTTCTTATCTTTTCTGTGCCATACTATGCGTAACACTTGTGTCTTGTGATACATTTTTAAAGCCGTCTGGATGGCCAGTTGAAACCGCTGTGAAGAAGTCTGCTTGTCATCACATGATTAAGCATGTGAAGTTTAGTGGTTCCATGGAGTCATTGACCCATGAGGAGAGGGCTCTTCTCACATTCCTTCATAATCCAGACAACATAGCTGCAGCAGTCGGGAGGAAAAACCGACCGGGCTCACATGAATGGTCGGCCGCTGAGGTCTTTCTTGTTGATCCAGGAAAGTATGTATCTGTTCTTTGTGAGAATGGTTACCAGCAGAAAGCCGTTTATTTTCATTACCACGCAGAGAAGAAAATCTGGTATCGTGTTTCTAATCTTGAAGATAAACATCGAAGGGGAGTGCCGGCCGTGCTTGTCAAAGAATAGAAAAAAGGATTGCCATCGCCCGCTTGTCTCGGTAGCTTCCGCGCCCGTCGACTACACACTATTTGGACAGGTGGCAGAGTGGTCGAATGCGCACGCTTGGAAAGCGTGTGAGGCAGAAATGTCTCCGCGGGTTCGAATCCCGCCCTGTCCGCCATCACCCCCGCCTAGCATGCTAGGCGGGGGTGATGGCGTTTAAGGGTTTGAGTAACCAGCGAAGGTAATCTCATTTTGTCCTCTCATAGAGGCACAATTGAAAGGAAAGAGCGATAATCCTTATCGCTGACGATCCTTGAACTTTTCCTTATTTTTATCACGTGCGGCTTGCTCTTCTGCTTTGCGTTGTGCAACTGCATCAGCGGCTGCCCGTTTACGTTTATCGCGGGCTACATCTTCATCATATTTCCGTCCCTGACCGAAAGCATCTCGTTTGCCGTCAGCGATATCTTTGTTGTCTTCTCTTATTTCGTTCGCAATTTCTTTTTTTTCATTACGAGCTTCCTGCTCCTCAAGGAATCGGCTGAAATTTTCTGGATGGCACTGAGTGAGGATTTCTTTCCCCTCAGCGTAGAGGGTCATTTCCATGCCGATGATGGTTTCGCGTAGTGACTGATTATTGGCTGTGTCTGACAAGGAACTGCACTTCACACCGTCGGAAGCAAATTTCAGGGAACCTTTGGATTGGAGTAGGTCGAGTTGCAAGCTATTGGTGACGATTTTGACCTCGCTTGAGGAGCCATTTTTGCCACGCTTGCTGACTCTTTTGTGTATGTTAAAGATAGCCTTAATACCATTGACTGTTTTGGCAGAGTAATTGTCCAATTTACACAGGTAGTTGAATTCGCTTTCGCTCGTCCTTATTCTGCCCTTGTTTTTAATAATTTTTGTTTCAGGTTTTTTAGTGAAATAATTTTTCTGGCGAATGGTGAGCCTCACATCTCGCTCGGTGATTTTGTTTTTGTTTTCTTGCCACCATTCTTTGATATGAGTCTGATCCGAGTTGGAAAATTTATTAACCGCCACTCTTGTGATACGACCGTTTTTGAGTTTGAGCGTGGCCAGATTACCCTCCACTGTGATCAGTTCAGCTTCAATGCTTTTGCCATCGGAGTTGTAAAATGTTCGGGCTTGAATGGACAAACACAAAAGAAGGCTGAAGAGCAGAACTGCTATGAGGCGTGGTATAATCTTCATGGTAGATAGTGTGGATTTAAATCGTAGTAATGTTCAAGCTTTGAAACTGTAGGGTGTCGTCGCGTTTTCTGATCTGTAAAATCTCAAAGAAAAAGTTACGTATGTAAATATCCTCGGGGTATTTCTAACACAAGAAGAAATTGGGATACGGAGGTTGTTCACTGAATGAATTATTGTGTTAGTAATGCTCTGCGGACATTGATAATGAGGGTTTGCCCGAAGCAATATTTTTCTCTTAGAAAGTAGATTGTAATAAATTTATTGTAGTTTTATCTCTTTGGTAGATATAAAAGACTGGTGAAATAGTCTACTGTTTCGCAGTCGATGAGCTCGATTATTCTATGATGAAAACACTCCATTCCTCTATGCCGCGATTTCTCTGTATTCTCTCAGTCATTGTTGTCGCATTTGCTTTCGTTGCAGATAGCGAAGCAGAAACACGCCCACCCAATGTCGTGGTCTTCCTAGTAGATGACTTAGGTTACATGGACATTGGTGCCAATAATCCGAATTGCTTTTATGAAACTCCGAGCATTGATCAGTTTGCTAAATCCGCCATGCGATTCACCAACGGATATGCCGCGAATCCCGTGTGCTCACCGACGCGATACAGCCTGATGACCGGTAAATACCCGACGCGAGTGAGAGCGACCAATTTCTTTTCAGGAACGCGTTCAGGAAAGTTTAAACCTGCCCCGTTGAATGGGGAAATGCCGTTGGATGAGATCACCCTGGCCCAAGCTCTGAAAAAAAAGAACTACGCAACATTCTTCGCCGGTAAATGGCATCTCGGTAAGACAGACAAACATTTGCCGCAGAATCGTGGGTTCGATATCAACGTTGGAGGGCACAAGGCGGGTGGACCATACAGCGGCAAAAAATATTTTGCTCCCTTCAAAAATCCACAGATGAAAGATAGCCCATCGGGCGACCACCTGCCGGATCGTTTGGCTCGGGACACTGCTTCATTCATCGCTGCTAATAAAGATAAACCCTTCTTCGCTTACTTGTCTTTTTACTCAGTGCACACTCCATTGATCGGACGTCCTGATCTGGTCAAAAAATACAAAGCGAAAGCAGAAAAGGTGGCAGGCAAGGAGTTCTCAGAGGTGCCGGGTGAAATCGCAGGGAAGAAAGTTCAGAAGTATCGCGCGTTGCAAAAGCATGCGGTTTACGCGGCCATGGTCGAAGCGATGGATCAGGCTGTGGGCAAGGTTTTGAAGCAGCTGGAAGCCTCCGGTGTTGCTGATAATACCATTGTGATTTTCACATCCGATAATGGTGGCTTATCCACCAGTGAAGGTATGCCGACCAGTAACCTTCCGTTACGAGGGGGGAAGGGATGGATTTATGAAGGGGGTATTCGTGAGCCATGGATCATCCGTTATCCTGGGGTGACGAAGGCGGGTGCTGTTAGTGAAGAAGCAATTTGCTCGATTGATCTATATCCAACGGTAATGGAGGCATCGGGAATTGAAACCAAGCACACGATTGATGGAGTGGACCTCGCGCCTGCCCTGAAGAATGGCTCTCTGGATCGTGATGCCCTCTATTGGCATTACCCGCATTATAGTAATCAGGGAGGCCCTCCTGGCGGCGCGATCCGTGTGGGTGACTACAAGCTCGTAGAACACTATGAGGATGGAAAAATAATGCTTTTCGATCTGGAAAATGATATTGGCGAAAAGAATGACTTGGCAGTAAAATTTCCAGAACGTGCAGCCAAGATGCGTGCCAAATTACATCAATGGTATCATAGTGTTGATGCTCAGTTCTTGCAGCAAAAACCCGGTGGCCCTGAGCCATGGCGACCGTAAATCGACAGGGTATTTCATCGAATGAAACACAATATATCAATCACTCGTATCCATCATCATGATTTTCAACATTAGAAATATCCCTGTTATCATGGCGTTGATGCTTGGAAACAGCCTTTGTTCCGCCATCGATTACACAGATCCAAAACCCTTCGGGGACGCGGATCGATGGGCTAAAAAATCAGACAAGTTAGCCATTGGTGAGTGGTGGAAGAAGCCAACTGGACCAGCGAAGAATGATCGATGGAAAGAGGCCCGACAATGGATTCAGACGATCGATCGTAAGAAAGCACTCGCATTTGCTCTCTATGCCCATCACGAGGGTGTGTTGAAACTCACTGCCCAGTGTTTCCCGCTCCTGCCGGACGAACCCAAGTCGGTCGTACTCGAATTCAAGCGAGATGGAAAGTGGGTTCAGGCGGATGAACAACCGGTTCAATACCCTGGTTGGGATGTGCATTTTAGAGTCAACAACTGGGATGCATCCAAAAACGTCGACTATCGATTAAGGCTCGGTAAGGTGTCGAGTTTCGAGGGTTTGGTGCGCAAAGATCCGATCGACAAGGATACCATCGTGGTGGCCAATATGTCCTGTAATTCACCGAAGGATAAAGAGCGGTTTACTAGGACTCAGTTTATCCAGAACCTGAAGAAACAAAATCCGGATTTACTCTTTTTTGCTGGTGATCAGAATTACACGCACGAAGAAGCGACTTATGGGTGGCTGCAGTTTGGGGTGCAGTTTGCGGACATTATGAAAGATCGGCCAACGATCTGTATCCCAGATGATCACGATGTCGGTCACGGCAATGTCTGGGGTGAGGGGGGTAAAAAATCCCTAGGCAAAGGCGGTGCCACCGATGGTGGTTATATGTTTCCAGCGAAGTTCGTAAATATGGTTCAGCGTCAACAAACGTGGAACCTTCCCGATGCCTTCGATTCTAAGCCAGTTAAGCAAGGTATTGGTGTGTATTATAACGAGTTAAATTTAGGAGGCATCAGTTTTGCGATTTTGGAAGACCGTAAGTTCAAGTCGGCTCCGATGGGTAATATCCCCAAGATGGGGCCGCGTAATGATCATATCAATGATCCCGCATATGACCGTGCAGCCGTGGATGTTCCTGGGCTGAAACTGCTTGGTGACCGACAACTCAAGTTCCTCGATGCATGGGCGCGTGATTGGTCAGGTGCCGTGATGAAAGTCGCGCTCTCGCAAACGGCCTTTTGTGGTGCTGTGCACATGCACGGTGGTGGCAAGAGTCGACTGCTCGCTGATCTCGATTGCAACGGTTGGCCTCAAGCTGGTCGTAACCGTGCTTTGACGTTTTTACGTGCAGCCCGCGCAACTCATCTGTGTGGTGACCAGCATCTTGGTGTTGTGGTCAAACACGGTATCGAGGGATATCGCGACGGCCCAATGGCGTTTACCAGTCCAGCACTCGTGAATACGATCTACGGTCGCTGGTGGTGGCCGAAAGATGAAAAAACAGGCGGTGGTGACACCATCAAATCATCGTTGCCATGGGTGGGGGATTACGAAGATGGATTGGGCAACAAGATCACCATGTTCGCCTACGCAAACCCGGATCATCTGAATATGAAAACACTCCGCGAAGACTCTTCACGCGAGAACCGTGGTGATGGATATGGGATCGTGCGGTTGAACAAGAAAACAGGTGAGACCGTGTTCGAATGCTGGCCTCGTTTCTCAGATATTAGTAAGGGAGATTCGGCACAGTTTCTTGGCTGGCCCATCCGTTTCAACGTCACTGAAAATGACGGGCGAAATGCAGTAGCCCATCTCAAACCCGTGCGACTGCCCATGCCAAATGCTGTTGTCGAATTAACCGATGCCAAAACAGGTGAACTGATATATTGCTACCGAGTAACCGGGGAGACGTTTAAAGCCCCAGTGTATAAAAATGGCCATTACAGGTTAAAGGCTGGCAAAGATAAACCGACCCAAGTCCTCTTGGAAAATGTTCAGGTGATGGCCAAATAAGCGCGAGTTATTTCCTTCTGAGCATCTAAATTGAGGAGTCTTCGGCTTCAAAGGTGGTTGATGCTGAGAAGGCTCGATACCCATACGAGATGATCCGAGTTTACGGTGTAATGGATACTTGTCCATTATTGGAGAGCTCGAAGAACGGAATATGTTTGCGTATTTACTTTGTAGTGTATAATTAATCCGTAGATCTAAACTGAATCTTCATTTCATAAGCATTTTCCAAAACATGAACCATCGCACCGACACACAGAAATCGCCTGCGGGTTTCGCCCTCATCGCTACCATCTCAGTGATGGTGCTTCTGGTTCTCGTCGCTCTGGCGATGCTCAGCATGAGCACCATCGAGCTACGCTCCGGTCAGAATGACAAAGTCATGGGCGAGGCAAAGGCGAATGCCCGATTGGCACTAATGCTTGCTCTAGGCGATCTGCAAAGATACACAGGCTCTGATACTCGAGTGACAGCCAATGCAGCAATGATCGATCCAAATAACCCCTCGCTAGTGGGAGTTTGGAAAAGTTGGGAAGGAACGAATCACGATGCAAACGGACGACCTATTGTTCCGGATTACGCATCGAAAACCAAATTGGAATCCGACAGTGGTCGCTTTTTAGACTGGTTGGTTTCGGGCGCTAGGCAGAAAACTCCGTCATTGGATCCAACGGGCCTCGTATCCAAGATCCAAGAATCTGGAACGATTCCATTGCTATTTGAAGGCACACTAGGAGAAGATAATGAGAACCAAATTCACCTCATCCCGCAGCAGGTCGACTTAACTCCGAGTATTGATGCTGACAACAAAAGCAACGGCACATTCGCATGGTGGATCAGTGGTGAAAATCAGAAGGCCCGACTCGGACAACCCTACAATCCCCGCACAATCAAAGCCGTAGATTTGGTGGAAATGGGGCAGTCCCACTCTACTACTGATCCTGAGGTCTTCGGTCTTGCTGAGCTGCTGGACGACCCAGAGGCATACAATTCTGGTACAAGTAACGGAAAACTTGCGAGCAAGGCACTCAGTCTGCCGACGACTACACTGCTAACAGATGGCTCTTCTTCAGATCCTGCAGAAAACTTCCACGACTTATCGACCTCTGCGGTCGGCCTGCTGACGAACTCCGCTACGGGAGGATGGCGCAAGGACATCTCTGTTCTGACCGAGAGATGGGATAATATTTACGCCTCATACTCTGGTGGAAAGCTTCCCTTGTTTCGTTTCAAACCTGAACAAGGTGCGACCTCGCAGGTTCCAAAACCAACAACAAGCAACTACGACCCCGCGCAGTGCAACCTCTATCCTTGGAGTGAGTATTCACTGATTTTGGGATATAAACAGCCTGCCACGTACTATGCAGCCTCCGCATCCTGGGCCTCACTCCAGAGCTTCGCCACTTCATACAAGAACTTTTCCTACAGTTCCGGAGTCGTGAAAAGTCCGTTCGTCTGGGATAAAATTGCCAAGCAAAGAGCCAGTTCGATCACTTCTACGGAAATCTATAACCACAAGCACAGACAGTTACTCCATCCCCAGATCGCCCGGTTTCAGGCCCTCGTCTATGCAAGAGCCGTCGAAGATCCGGCTCGACTCAATAGAACCCCAAAAAGATATCAAATCAGATTGTTGTATGTGCCGTTTTTCACTCTATGGAATCCCTACAGTGTCTCCTTGGAACATGAGATCAGTGGAACGCTGAATGCAGGCCAGGGCAGTGGTAAACATAAGAACTTTCTTGGAGTCGGGTGGCGACGTTCTCTGCCCGGGGCGATGGCAATCGTCGACCAGGCACCCTACCTAGCTCAGGGCCTGGGGCCTGAAGATGTCCCCTCCACACAATACAGATTGTTATCGAATGGTAACTTTCAGACTCTGGATTGGCCCAGTAACTACGCAAACCCATACGACAATCAATTGGCGGGTAACCAGACCAAATATGGGGGGGGATCTGTATGGAAAGATTTGCGGACATGGGGTTGCTGGCTACCAGAGGGAACCCTCACCTTTAAACCAGGTGAAGCGAAAATATTCTCACCAGAGTGGATCGACAACGGCTACGGCTTCGGTGGTGGTGCCTTCAGAATGCAAGAGGGCTACGCTCCTAATACCATTGTGGGGCGCGAATTTAATTACTCCTCGAACCTCACTGGTGATAGAAACTACTGGTTCCTATTTAGGGGCGACAGGCTTACACAGCCCTACAGGGACCGCGCTCCCGGATACGGCTTCTCCTTGTCTTTCGGGGATGGTGGCTCGCACTTTGGTGGTAGTGCGGTATTGCCGTCGGGCATAGGGGAAGAGTTTCACAATATTACAGCTCTGGCTAATATAACCGAGGGCGACAAGTATTGGCCGCCTGATGAGGTGGATGAAGTAGGCTACTCGATTGCGGCGCTTGCTTCCGGACCGTGGATACCTCTTTTTTCGATGAGTTTCGGCCCACGTATGACCATCGGCACTGGGGCGGGTAGCAATCAGAACCGGCCAACCAAAGGCGTCGTACAAAACAACGCACTGGCAGCCATGGTATTGAGCGACCCAGCCAGTGGAGACCCCAAAGATCACCCGGCCAACAATACCTTCGATTTCGCATACCATTCTCTCAGCTTGGGGTCTACCATCACACCTAATCTGAGTGACTCTGAATCATACATTGGCACTGGTTACCAGAGCGGTGACGGCCTATCGAGGCTTACCATGGTGGATATTCCGCTGCGCCCGATGGCCTCTCTAGTCGAACTTCAAAGTTGGAATCCCCGTGGAAACAACCCTTACCCACCTTTCCAGATGAACCTGATTGGGAACAGCGATGCTACTCCACTGATCCCTAAAAATAGCGTGGTTCCTCCCGCCATGAAGCCAGCAGGAACTCAATTCAATCTCATGCATGATGACGCCTATTGTGCGAACCACATGCTGTTTGATGATTGGTTTGTTTCGTCCATTGCAGCACAGCCGCGCGATCTTGGTGGTAGTATTGAAAAAGACCTAAAAACGTTTTATAAAGACGTCATCACGGGGAGTGATAGGCTATCTAATAGATCCTACTTTCCTATCATTGCGGATTCGGGTTTGTCGGCAAGTAAAGCTACCGAACGAGTGAATGAAATTATCAATAGTTCCGATTCTTTCCTCAAAGTCGCTTCGCGTTTGGAGGTGGCGGGTATGTTTAATGTGAACTCGACGTCGGTTGCTGCTTGGAAAGCACTTTTGGGTCATGCAAAAAGCCGAGAGGAAATCGCGTTGAATGGCGCAAATAGTCTTGAAGCGACGACCGGAGCTAATCCTCACTTGGTTTCTCGTGGAGCCGTTGCTTCTGATTATGAAGCAGGAAGCGGGAATAGCCTGAGCGGGCTGGCACCCAATGCATCCGAATACACCGGATTCAGAAGCCTTACAGATGATCAAATAGAGGATCTTGCAGAGAAAATTGTCGAGCAGGTCCGTCTGCGTGGGCCATTTCTCTCCTTATCTGAATTCGTGAACCGACAGCTCAGTTCTAACAATGAATTATCACTGGCGGGAGCTGTGCAGACTGCCATCAATAATCTCGAAAACGATCCGATAAAAGAACTTCGTGATCCTGCCAATAAGCTCTCGGACACGACGATGCATGAAACAAATCCAAATGATCCGAAGCTCGACGGAGTGAGCTACGAGTTTACAGAGGCAGCCAAGGGCGACAGTGCCCACGGAGTGCCCGGCTGGATTCGTCAGGCAGACATACTGAGGCCCATCGCACCTGTCCTCTCCGCCCGCGACGATACATTCACGATCCGTGCCTATGGTGATGCGCGTGACAGCGAGGGTAACATTGTGGCACGTGCCTGGTGCGAGGCCTCGGTTCAGCGTAGCCGAGACTTCATTGATTCCGCAGATCAGTCAGACTCCGTTGATCCACCAACAAGTGCGGTTAACCAAACTTATGGCCGTAAATATGTGATCAAGTCCTTCCGCTGGTTAAATACCGATGAAGTTTGATTGTGCTTCGGTTAGGATGCACTGACAATGAGGTTATGAAATACTTTCTGCTTACCCTGCTTTTCTTTTCGTGCCTGCCTGCCTATGCGCAGGAGCTCGAACCAAAAAAGAGTAAGCGTACGTGCCGACTTGTTTTTCCTGAGCGCCCTAACAACGCGCCAAAAATTGTTTACTTATTTGATGGCAAAGAGAACCAGAAGGTTTTCCTGCCGAGTATGAATTTTTCAAAAGTGATCAGCCTGCCTAAGGGGGAACTCACCATTATGATGGCGAAGAATGAGATCACAGATCTTGAAAATCTGCCCAAGGGTGCCCCGATATTAAAAATCCCGGAAACCGTTAGGAATTTTTATATCCTCGTCACCCCTGATCCAGTAAATAAAAATCTGCCGGTGAAAATGAACCTCGTCAATGCCGGTGACGGCAAGTTGGTGCCAGGAAAAACACTGTGGTTCAACCTGACGAAACATCGGATTGTGGCTAATTTGGGGAAAAGTAAAATGATGGTCGATCCAAAAGGCTGGACCATCACGGATGGGCCACTTCCACAGAGTGGGTATTATCGGGCTGAATTTGGCTACCAAGTCGAAGCCAAAGGAAAAGCCCGGAGAATCACCGAACAACAATGGTGGCATGATGCCAACAGCAGGCACCTCGGATTCATCGTATCTTCAGGTGGTAGATTGCCGAAGATCTTCTTTTTCCGAGACTTCAGGTGAACGGGGACAAAGATGAGTTCTTTGCACAACCATATCGTTGTGCGAATTGAATCAAGGTTTCTCATCTAACACTCTCTGCCATGGAATGCTGCCAGATTTTTGCATGTGCTGCATCAGTTTGCTCGTGAGTTCTTTTGCGATTTTCCCTTCTGCGGGTAATGGATTTTTCTCGTAGGGGTCGGTTTTCAGGTCGATCAGCACCATGGGATCGAAAGGGGAGTTCTGGAGTAGCTTCCAGTTTCCTCGGCGAATGGCGTAGTAGGCTCGCCCTTGGTATCGCATGTTACCTTCGCGTCGCACCCAGATCATGGTGCGATCGGGATCGCCTGCAGAGCCTTTTGTCCAGACGGGTGCCAGGCTTTGCCCATCGATTTCGTGATCGACTTTCAAACCGGCGAGCTCAGCTAAGGTGGGTAATAAATCCATGGTCATGCCCGGAGTGTTGCTGCGTTTTCCTGTTGGGATTTTGCCGGGCCATACAACGCATGTGGGCACGCGGATGCCGCCTTCCCAGTGGTCTTGCTTACCGCCACGGAGAGGTAAGTTTCGTTGGGCATGGGGGATGGACCCTCCATTATCTGATGTGAAAATAACGATGGTGTCCTTGCTTAGTCCGAGTTTCTTCAGACTATTGATGACTTTTCCAATCTCATGATCGAGGTGTTCGATGAATGCCACGTTGGCAGCCCGTTTGGGATCGATACCTTTTTCTCGCGCCATCACCTTGTCTTTCCATTCCTTGGGTGGCTGGATAGGAAAGTGGGGTGCGTTGTAAGCGAGGTAGAGGAAAAACGGCTGCTCGGGTTTTTTGGATCGATCTTTGAGGTAATCAATCGCCCAGCGGGTAAAAACCTCCGTGGCATGGCCCTCTGCTTTGATCGTTTTTTTGTTGTGGCGCATCCAGTTTACTCCGCCACGTAGGTGGGTGTAGTAATCGTTCATCATGTCACCAAGAAATCCATGGAAGTGGTCGAACCCACGGTCGTTTGGAATGTTAGGTGATTTGTAACCAAGGTGCCATTTACCGACCATGCCAGTGTGGTATCCTCCTTTTTTCAGTAACTCAGGAAGCGTTGGGCCGCTGGGGCGGAAGTAACCCCAATTGCCGGATTTATTTTGTCGGATGACTCCTGGTGCTCCCACGAGATCAGGGTAGCGTCCCGTCATCAGCGACGCACGTGTCGGTGTGCAGACGGTGCAGTTTGCATAGAACTGATCATAGCGTGTGCCAGCTTTCATCAGCGTGTCGAGGCTCGGAGTCTTCATGTCCTTGGCACCATAGCAA
>Ga0208941_1000110_pt1 | contig 25841 bp, 26 predicted proteins | sample AOAMet2_C27A4_35_2_FD_188080 | JGI IMG/M metagenome (GOLD analysis project Ga0208941, IMG submission 188080) | Ammonia-oxidizing marine microbial communities from Monterey Bay, California, USA - C0912_C27A4_35 (SPAdes) | ecosystem: Environmental > Aquatic > Marine > Intertidal zone | place... | reverse complement strand
ATATCTAACATCAAGAATCGGTTTTCCACCATTCTTCACCAACAATTGGATCTTCTATAGGGATTCCAATATTTTCTTCTTCCACAGCCATACTGTCTCCTCCAATCATTGCCTTGAAACTGCCAATCATCAATCCAAATCCTGCAAATCCAAATGTTATCATAAATAACAGGAAAATACCTAACTGAAATATTAAACCAGAAAGATCAATCCAACCATAATAAAACGACTCGAGAGTCCAATAACATAACACTACCATTAGTAGTGGGACACAAGCGAATGGTATGCTAAATAAAAACATAAAAAATGCACCAAATGCACTGAGACGTTCGTCGACATCACCGTCGAATCCTTCAGATGTCATTTCCATTATATTCACCAATTAGAAGCATTATCTAGAAGTTCATTGTCCTCATCCGATATTTCTTTTGAGAATTGACTCATAAAATCCCAAGCAATTTGAGTGGTAGGTATTAGTCCGCCATTACCTGGTACGTATCGAGGAAACGAACTTGGTTCACCGTAATCTTTCTCATACGGATTGTGCGTCCCTGCGTAGAGAGAAACAAGTTGTACCTCAGCACCGTTATCACAGTCAGTGAAAGCTTGTATTGAATAGAGTGCTTTGGGAATATTAGTGTCTGGTAGACTTCCACTACAACCGTTGAAATCAGCAACTTCATACATATTTTCGATGGCCCCTGTTTCATACGCAGAATTATCAAACCAAGAATCTGGATTGAAAATTATTGGTCTTGCCCCCCAAGCATACCATACATTGTCATCAAGCATACCGTGTATCTCCATCATAGGTATTGGTGTATAGTTTGATGGGATATCGCCAAGCAAGTACATCGCCATACAAGCCATTGCAGCAATTTTCTCACTTGAATGGAATGACAAATAATAGGACATCCCACAACCATTTGACCAGCCAGTTACGTAAACCCTTGCAGGATCAACTGGATGTATTTGAATTGCTAAATCTATTAACTTATCAAGGAATCCAAGATCATCTACATTATGTACCACAGCATCTGCACAACACCAACCCGCATTCCAAGACTCTTCACTGCCACCAGTTAACGGATCACCATCAAATGCCAGACCTTCTGGATTCAGTAAAATAGCACCTACTTCATCAGATAATTCCATGAATCCAGAAATATTTCTCTGCTCATAAGCAGATAAACTCCAACCATGGAGATCGATGATTAGTGGTACAAGGTTGCTTTCATTCACTTGCTCTGGAACATAAGTAAGCCAGCACCGATCATAGTCGTCATGCACAATACATCGATAACCTTCTTTCTCGAAATACGGGAGTTCATCTTCAGGTACTATATTAATCCCATCATCTTGATTTGTTTCATCAAATGAAATACAACCACTCAAAGGCATTGAGATAATAATTAGAGACAGAATGGTTGCATTTAACCTTCTACTCATAACACGTGGAGTAAACATTGGTACAAAAGTCTATTTCCACCAATCAGGATTTGAATCATCCTCTATTTCTTGAGGAATATCATTATTATCATCTTTCTGGATATCGATTAATGGAGTTATAGATTCTTCTCTTCCCACTATCATCACTTTATTTGGATTCACGACTTTCTTATCTCTTAATGTTAAGGCCAATATTAAACCAATAATCAAAATCACAATGCCACAGCAACAACCGAAGGATCCTCCCAATATACCAAAAAAACCTGTTATACTTTCTTCTCTAATCATGACGGTGGGTGGTTCTTCATTATCATCATTAACGATGAAACTGATCTTATATGTCCCTGACTTATCAACCATTATGTCGCCAATATATTGGAAACCTTCTTGTTTGCCATTAAAATCGTAATTATCACAGGAATAATAAATTTCACAAGATTCAAAGTAGGCATTACCTCCTCCATTTAGAACTTCTACATCTACATCATAATCTTCCTCAATAAATACGTAGTATATGGATGTCACTTCAAAATTATCTTCATAATCAAGTGGGGCCTTTTCTTCCATCATTAGCTCCCCTGCCCAGTTCTCATCATTAGGGTCCTTTGAGTCTAGCATAGATCCACCAATTACTAATCCGAATATGCTAACTATAGTAACTAGGGAACCTATCCCTAACGTAATTTTAGTCGCTATATGCAAAATATCACCTACTAATACAGTTTGTGCTATGAGAGGGGCATTAATAAGTTAATTACGGATACACCTAATATTAGTGTTAATTATCGCTTCCAACTAATCTATAATCTTCAGATATCGGGGTTGCACCGGTTTCAGTCGAGAAAATTTTTCCGTCCTTGAAGCAATGGAATGAGAGTACCGCTTCTGAATCTGAACCATTAGAGAAATGTGCAATAGCATGCTCTACACCAACTTCTTCATTCTCATAAAGCACTCTATGACTCTCTGTTTTCACACCCCCGGATCCTGCAAAAGCTAAAACATCTTTTTTTGTCATTACTGCATTACCAACATGTGGAGTAAATGTGAAATCATCATGTAAGATATTCTCTAGAGCGTTGACGTCTGCTGATTCAAAGGCTGCTTGGTATGCGGCTAGTATGGACATAGTTAATTGAGATTACAACTCACATTTAATATTTCCATTAAGTTCTTTACAAAAAACTACTAGGGAAGGATATGACTACACTGTTTACTAGGATTATCAATGGTGAATTACCATGCCACAAGTTGTATGAAAATGAGTATGTATTGGCAATACTTGATATTAATCCATTATCAAGGGGGCATACGCTGTTGATTTCTAAAGAACCAGCTCCATCAATAGATCAACTCAGTCAAGAATCCGCTTCAGCAATGGGAAAGGCATTACCTACTGTTTGTCGAGCAATTATTGCAGCAACTGGTGCTGCTTCATACAATCTTATCCAAAATAATGGTGAAGATGCAGGGATGACTATACCACATGTACACGTACACATTATACCCAAATATCCTGAATCTGAGCATTCATTCGTATGGGTGCCAGGAAAGATTGAAGAAAAAGATGCCTTAGAACTCTCTAAGTTGATTTCTGCCAGTATCTAATAACAATAAACTCAGGAGTATCAAATACATCCTCCCAATTTAGTTATATGAATTTCGATAAACGGACAATCATGCAAATGAAAACCCTAGGACTAACTTTGATGATGCTTTCCGCAGCCTTAGCAGGTTGTACTACAGGAGATGAAACTGGTACAACCGATATGGATTTATTAGAAGCAAAAATCAATGATTTGGAAAACTCTCAATCAGATTTAGAGGTCAATAATGCTGAACAAGAACAAACGAATGAAGACCTGCTAGCTTCAATCTCTTTGATAGAATCTGCAAATATGCAAGCTATTCAGTCATTGGAGTCTGACTATCAGCAATCATTAGCTGATTTAGAATCTAGTTATATCATTGCTATTGAATCACTGATATTGGCAAATAGCCAGACTCTTGATGAGATTAATGAAACAAATGCAGCCGCTTTTGATGATTTATTATTATCTTTGAACTCGTTACAAACTAATCTGCAGAATAGTCAATATTCAATAGATCAAATTTCGTTAATTGTCGATGATTTAGATGAAGATGAAGATATTGTAATAATGCTACAAAATCTTCAGGCTAGCCTTCAATCTTCAATTTATGACTTAGAAAATAGACTAAATAATACTAGAGCAATGAACGATTTTTCTTATCTAGACTTCCAAGGTTCGGAACTGTTCAACATCAATAATGGTTTGGGGTGGCAAATAGCTCCACCGATTTTTGATTTTGCGAATTTGAAGAATGCGAGTTTATCTTATTCCAACCTTTCCGATGCTAGCTTCGTTAACGCTAATTTGCGTGGTTCGGATGGTTTATTTTCTACATTCCATCGTACTGATTTCACCAGTGCTTCATTGAGTAGTGGTATATTTAGGCAAAGTGATTTCACTGATGCACAATTTGTTGGTGCTCAACTAACTGCTACCGAATTCAGATACAGTGATATGTCTGGCGTCAACCTAACTAATGCTTGGATATATGGCGGTGGGGATTGGTTGATGGTGAATCTCTCGTATGCCGATCTGACAAATGCGATGATGTATGACTTAGATCTCAGATATGCTAATTTAACTGGAGCAGATTTGACTGGAGCAGCTCTTGCTTATCTAAATACATCTTATGGGCCTGCCGACCTGACTGGTGTAACTTGGAGTAATACAACTTGCCCTGATGGAACTAATTCAGATAATAATGGAAATACTTGTATGAATAATCTTAGCATAATAATCACGTAGGGTATGACATGGGTCGCTTATCATCAATTCTGGTATCTCTGGCGATACTGTTGAGCGTAGCGATTATTGAAGCATCTGCAGAAGATGTTGATAGCGATTCAGATGGCTGGTCGGATTATCATGAAGATTCATGTGGTACCGATTCACTAGATTCACAATCTGTACCTGGAGACACAGATTCATCAGGAATTTGTGATACCCTTGATCCTGATGATGATAACGATGGTTGGTATGATGATATCGAACAATCTTGTGGGACAAATCATTTAGATTCAGATTCAGTACCCATTGACTCTGATTTAGACGGTATATGTGACTACTTAGAGTTAGATGCTGATGACGATGGATGGACTAATTCTGGCGAATTAGTATGTGGAACTGATTTATATGATGAAAATTCAGTACCATTGGATACGGATACGGACTATATTTGCAACTCCATCGACTCAGATGATGATAATGACGGTTGGAAAGATAATATCGAGATTGACTGTGAATCAGACCCTTTGGATAAATTAAACACCCCTCTTGATTCAGTAACGAGTATATGCAATAATCAAATTGTCAATAATATATTCAATCCTATTAATGATTATGACGAAACTACGATAATTGCTGGTTCTGGATCAATTATCTTATTGGGGCTATTTTCAAGTGCTGAATCTATCAGATGGCCATTATCTAGACGTTTTTGGATTAGCACGGCTTTTATGATTGGACTGGTTAAGAAACGAAAAGATGGTGAATTTCAGAGAGGTAGACTGTGTGGATTCATAGAAAGTCATCCAGGAATTCATCTTTCTGCTTTGACAAGAGTTTCGGGATTAGGAAATCACCAAATCTCTCACCATATTAGTATTTTAGAGAAAGAAAATAAAATTTGGTGGAGGAATGTGGGTAGACAAGTAAATTTCTTTTCAAGTCAAATACCACAGAGTTTACCTACCTCAGAATTACCTAAACAAAGTAAGGAAATTTCAAAGGGTTCAATTCCATATCAAATTCTTATGTATCTTAATCAACTAGACATAATAGATAATAATGGTACTAATGGTAAAAAATTAGCTATTGAAATTGGTATTAGTCCACAATTAGTAGCATACCATTTACGAAGTCTATTAGATGAGAAATTAGTTGACAAGAGGAGAAACGGAATTGGAAACATCATCACCATTACCAACGATGGTATAGCAAAGCTTTCTAGCGATGTACAATTTAATGAATTAATATAATTACAATTGTATCGAGATTCTTATACAGTTATTCAAGTACTAAATGATAAACGTGTAAATTATGGATGCAAATACGTGCCTTATGGTTTCCGACCCTAGAAGAAGAATGAGAGTACTCAAGATTGAGAATCGAACCAGAATTCTTTAATCATTAGATGCAAATTAGGGATTAATATGCCTGATAATGATCGTTACGTTCGAAAATTTTCTTTGACGTTTGCATTCGTTATTGCAGGGATTTCTAGTGTTTTATTTATCGCAGTGATTATTCTTTATGCAGCTTTATCTTACATTGTAGAAATGTTTTGATAGTTTTCAGATACTCATACAAGAGTATATATGAGGAAAATGAAAAATTAAACACTCCTTAATTAGGGGAAGTACGATAGCAAGGATATGACAGGACAAATACTTACTTTCCTTATCGGTGGCTATGCACTTTTCGCTATTACAGTGATGACGGTATCTCCACTATTAGGCTAAAAAATAAAAAAAGAGCAAGATTAATGTTAGTAATACACATGTATGCTAATTTTTATGACTTAGAGGCTACAAAGATAAATCTCTAAGAACTTCACCGAGAGATTTTATTGTAAATCTGACGTCTTCTTCAGATATCACCATTGGGGGTTTTATTTTGATGACATTTTTGTGCGGCCCATCAATGCTCAAAAGAATATTTTTTGAGAGCATTCCATTGACTACTTGTTTAGCTTCTTTTGGAGCAGGATCAAGTGTCTCAAGGTCTCTAACAAGTTCTATTCCGATAAATAGCCCTCTGCCTCTGACATCGCCAATTATAGGATGATGGTTTTTCAAATTATTTAACCCCTCAAAGAATATTTTACCTAGTTTTTCTGCATTATTCATCAAACAATCTTCTTCAATCACTTCTAAGACAGCTAAACCAATAGCACATGAAACAGGATTTCCTCCAAATGTTGAGAAAAATTCCATTTCTTCGAAAGAACTTGCAATTTCAGATGTAGTGAATACGGCTGCCATTGGATGTCCGTTACCTATCGGTTTCCCCATCACAACTATGTCCGGTACAACTCCATGTTCTTCGAAAGCCCACATATGTTTTCCGACTCTACCAAAGCCGACCTGAACTTCATCGGCAATACACAATCCACCAATTGACCTAATGTGTTCAAATGCTGACTCTAAATAGCCCTCAGGAAGCGGAATTTGTCCTGCACATGATAACATTGATTCTACCAAAAATCCAGCAATAGGTTCAGTATTAGTTATAGCAGACTTGAATTCATCAGCATATTTCGTGCCTCCATTTCTGTACGTGTCTGGAACTGGCACAACGTGGACCCAGGATTCTGACTCTCCTTTACCACCCGGCCCTCTAAATTTATAGGGACTTAAGTCAATTAGCATCCCTGTGTGGCCGTGATAAGCACCTTCGACTACTACCATGTCATAGGCCTCGGTATGGGCTCTGGCAATACGTATCGCTAATTCATTGGCTTCACTTCCAGAATTAACTAAAAATCCCACATTTAGAGACGGGGGTAATGTGGCTGCTAATTTTTTAATATAATCTGTAAGGCCTCGATAAACATACCTAGTGTTTGTATTTAGTCTAGCCATTTGATCTTGCCCTGCTTTGACAACTTTTGGATTTGAATGCCCCACGTGAGATACATTATTTACTAAATCTAAATATTTCTCTCCATCCATTGTGTAGAGATATTGCATTATCCCTTTTGTGATATGGAGGGGTTTTCCATGAGCAATTGAAAGTGCTTTACTTACATGAAAATCTCTCTGTTGAAGTAATTGGTCTAATGATTCAGACCGCAGATCTTCTTGGTGATGCACAATGTTATAGGTAATGCATTGATAATTTAATGCTTTCATTAGTAGATTATATCTTTTAATATTTATTTTGTATATATTAATCTGCATTCCGCAGATAATACGAAAAAGAAAATTCATCCAGAGGAGTATATGGCTTACACCGAAGTTTCATTTGATGATGCTTCGGAAATCATCAGATCTACTAATCTAGCAAATCTAGTATCCCTAGAAAAATTATCTGGAGGTTGGGCGAATTCAAATTATAAATTATCTCTAGATGATAATACACATGTAGTACTAAAAATATGGAATGAACAAACATTTGATAATGTTGAATATTTACTTTCAATTACCTCATATTTATCTAATAATGGAATACCAACACCTAGTCCTATTAAATTTGATAATGGTGATTATATTTTAATGAAGAATGATTTACCATGGACACTTATACCATTCATTGAAGGTACTTGGCTAAATCCTAATCAATCGTCACTGTATTCTTTGGGGAAATTACAAGCAAATTTACATTTAATTAATCCGCCAAATATTTTGGAAAATAAGTTCTCTATGGGTTATGATTTATTTGAGAAACTTTTCGCCATTGCAGATGAAAGAAATCAATGGACAGATTTTCTTCTGATGCTTAAATCAGAAAGTGTTAGGTTAAAGAAAAATATAGGTAATCTACCTAGAGGAGTGATTCATGGAGATTTATTTCCCGATAATATGATAGCAAATGATAACGAAGTCATTTCTCTTCTTGATTTTGAAGAGGTTTGCTATGGTATCTTATCATTCGACTTAATGATGACATTCGTAGGTTGTTGTTGGGATAATGGTGAACCAATTCCTGAACGATGGAATGCTTTGCTTAGTGGCTACCAATCGGTAAGAAAATTGAATAGCGATGAAGTTAATTCCCTGTCTGATTTACATAGATTAGCTACTCTTTCTATAGCTGCTTGGCGCTATTGGCAGTTTGTTATCAATATACCTAATACTGAACACACTAACAGGTACCTAGAAATGACTGATAGATTAGAAAAAAAACTGCCGTTTTAAAGTAACTAATAGGTATGGTCTGTATCCTCAATTAATCTAATTTTAAGTACTTTATTCGAGGAATTATATTCAATTGATTTGAAAGCAACTTTTTTTTCTCCCCCCTCAAAAGGCTCCTCAATTGTTGGTTGACCACCTCTAAAAAGACCCATTATTGTAGTGTAAACAGCCACGTCAACACATGCTTCGATATTATAGACTGCTGACTCAGCACCCTCGTCTATTAGATCGTCACCTTCTAAACCACGAATTATTGTCCTCTGTATCCTTCTTTCAATACTAATTGAAATTTCTGAACAAGGAATAATCATCTCAACATTCATTTCTTTCCTTACTTCGAGTAATGAAGTAGCTCCAGCGTCTTTTATTGGCCCTTTAATCAATAATTTAAATTCAGAATTTTCTAAACCCTCTGACATGATATTACGAACCTACATTTACTCATAAGATTTTAGCCAATTTTCTAATATTTTCCTTCTTTCTTCAGTATCTATTTTTGCTGTATGTGGCATATCATCCAATACATGAATTTCAGAGAAATTCTGGAAGTGTTGTTTCAGTAAGTTAAAATGATCATTGCCCAATGTTTCATCATTACCAGATTGTATTACTAACATAGGCACTTTTGGAACTCCCCAATAAGGTATCTGGGCATTCGCGTAACCTACATTCAAATCCGGATGTATCCTTTGATATTCTCTTCTAAGGACGTGACGCACCCATGGGCTAGCTAGAACGGCTCTGCCTGGTAATTTTTTCTCAATTATTAGTGGAAAAGAGGTTGCAGGAGATTCCAGAATTATACCTTTCAAAGATTCGCCCCACCAACCAGATAAATGAGAAGAAATTCTAATTGTCAAAAAACCACCCAAAGAGTGTCCATATATCCATAATTTTTCAGGCTTGAAACCAAGTATCGATGGAGCCTCTTCAAGTAGAAGTTCAATATCTGCAATTACTTTCAATATTGTCCATTCATGTCTACCCTTTTGCTGACCAAATCCTCTCTGGTCTAAACCAATTATATTAAACCCTAAAGAATTCATATGTTGACATCTAGATTCACCCCTGCCAAGACTCGAATTATATCCATGAAGATACAGAATAGTTTCTTCACTGCCGGATTCAGATCTTAAGAAATGAGCTTTCATCTTCTCATCCCCCCAACCTCTGAAAGAAAAATCCTCCCATCTTGAATCAGTTATCTTAACTTTACTTCTTTTTGGAGTAATGAAAACAGTAGAGTATATTCTCCATCTCATAGCTAACCAACCGGCTATTGGTATTGATGCACCAAAAATTATCCATGCAATTCTATATTCTCTCCAATCAGGAGATAGAACAAGAGCAGATACTTGGATTACAATTAACGCGGTGAGTACTTTGGGTTTACTCGGCAACCAGGGAGCAGGTGTTTTTTGGTACACTGCCGCCTTGAGCTTTGAAATTGGAGTCTCCATACCACTTACCACTTGAATCGCCTTTAAAAATCTCTAATTAATCAATCCATGAATCAAATGTTAAAGACATTTTCCCATATATGTCCTAATATCATTCTTTGATATAACTCACCGACTCGATAAAAATATATTTTTTAGCTACTTCTAAATGAGGTTATTTTAACGAAAAAATCAAATGATTCATGTACTTAGAATTATTTAATTGAAGGTGAAATGTTATGTTTCGAACGAGATTAGATGAGTTATTGCAAAATAATTTTGTGAAATCTTTCATATTCTATTCAATATTCAGAGCTTTTTATGGAGCGGGAATTCTATTGTTTACATGGCTATTTGCGTCTAATACAGATTATCCAATATGGGTTTCACTAATATTCTTAGTACTATCAATGATATTTTCTAGAGTATTACTAAAAAATATAAAAAAACTGAAAGATAAAAATACAGAAGAAAAATAATTATTCTTCTTCTATCGAATCATTTTCTTCGAGCCTGATTTTAGCGAGTTCCCTCATGTCTTCATGATGAGTTCCTTCTTCTATTGCATCTTGATCATCCTCATCTACGATTTCCACACCGAGTAATGTTTCGATAATATCTTCCATAGTAACTAGACCTACAGTACCGCCAAATTCATCCTTAACAATCAATATTTGCTCTTTATTATCTAATAAGATATCAAGTGCCTTATCAACAGAATCTATATCCCTGCATGGGTGTATAGCTCTTGAAATATCTCTCATCAAAACATCATCATTGTCTGCAGCGGCTTCTCTGAGAATATCGCTTCTAAGTACCATTCCCTGAATTTCGTCAATATTTTGATTGGTGGTTAATGGCATCCTTCCGTGTACCATTATTGGTATTCTCTCTAATATCTCAGAAACCGTTTCATTCGCTGTAGCAGTAGCCATAACAACCCTAGGAGTCATTATTGAAGCAACTGTTCTTTCTCTTAAACCAAGAAGGTTCTGTATTACCTTTTCCTCATCTCTTTCTATTACTTGAGTTTCTTCAGCAATATCGGCAAGATGAGATAATTCATCCCTGGTGACGGCTTCATTGTGTACAGAAGGGAATATTGAACGAAGTTTTTCAATAGGATAAACTATAGGCAATAAAACAACCATCAATAATCTCAAAATTCTTGCTGAACTAACAGTTAGTTTTCTCCAATATAGAGCGCCTATAGTCTTAGGCAATATTTCGCTCAATAATAAAATTGCTATTGTTAGTAGTGATGCGGATACGGCTATGACATAATCACCATCTCCAAAGGCAGCTTCGGTTTGGTGACCAACGCCTAATGCCCCAACAGTATGAGCAATCGTGTTTAAAGTCAATATTGCAGTTAAGGGACCTTCGGGGTCATCCTTGAATTCACTCCATGTGCTGCTTATTTTTGGATGCGTGTCTTTTAGGGCTACAATGTGTCCGTGTGTTGTAGAAAGTAGGACCGCTTCTAAAATACTACACAGGAATGATGCTCCCAGTGCTAATGTTGCATAAAATATAATTAATGTAGTGGGTTCCAATTTTGTTGCCTCTTAGAGTACTTTTTTGTGAATATATATTCTTATCCATACCGATAAAGTTGCTCGTCTCTGGACCCTACAGGGGCGATTAAGACATAAACATGGTGCTTCAGGCATTTGATTGTAAGTACCGTGGGGAGGCAGAGAAAATGGAACATGTTGCGATATTTATGGCCTGGCCTTATGCCAACGGCCCTCTACACCTAGGGCATGTTGCAGGCAACTGTTTACCTGCTGATATTCAATATAGGTACGAAAGATCCCGAGGACGTTCAGTAATTATGTGCAGCGGTTCAGATGAGCATGGAACGCCAATTACGGTTACTGCAGAACAAGAAAGGGTTAATCCTCAAGAAATTGTAGACAGATATCATGAAATAAATACCAAGGCATTAATCGATTTAGGTTGTTCTTGGAGCGATAATGTGGATAAAAGAGGAATCGAATATGGCGGTGCACTTTACAATAGAACAACCGATCCAAGGCATAAGGAATTAGTAAAAGAATTTTTTATGGAACTGCATGACTCTGGATATCTCAAGCAACAAACCATGCAGCAATATTGTTCTATTAGTTCGAATGGTAAGACTAAATTTCTGCCAGATAGATACGTGGAAGGCGAATGCCCCGTATGCAATGCGGATGGTGCTAGAGGCGACCAATGTGATGAATGTGGATCGACATACGAGTCTAGTGATTTAATTAACCCAAGATCAAAGATGGATCCTGATGCTAAAATAGAGATAAGAGATACTGAACATTTCTTTTTCCAACTTAATAAATTTCAAGACCAGTTGGAGATTCATTCTCAAAATAAACAAAAGATTTGGAAACCGAATGTTAAAGCAATGACAAAAAATTGGCTGAACATGGGTTTGAGACCGAGAGCAGTAACAAGAGATATGGATTGGGGAATTAATCTCCCATTATCTGATAAAGAATGGTCGACAAAGAGAATCTATGTTTGGTTTGAAGCGGTTCAGGGTTATCTAACATGTTCTCGTATATGGTCAGAAAAATTTGCAAATTCGGATGATTGGAAAAAATGGTGGGTTAAAAAGTCTGATGGAACAGAACCAAAACATATCTATTTCATGGGCAAGGATAATATTCCATTCCATACAGTGATTTGGCCTGCAATTATCATGGGTTTAAATTCTTCTAAATCAGGGAAAGAACCTACATCTGACATAGCAGTAGGAGATTTAGTCCTAGAATCTAATGTCCCTGCTATGGAATATTTAATGCTTCAAGGAGGGCAATTTAGTAAGAGTAGAAAACATGCAGTTTGGCTACCTTCATTCCTAGAGAACCATGACCCTGATACTCTGAGATATTTCTTATCAATTAATATGCCCGAAGGTCACGATACTGATTTCAGATGGGAAGAATATGTCGATAAAGTAAATAATGAACTAATCAGTACATACGGTAATTTTGTCCATCGAGTTATGACTTTAACTCATAGAATTGATTCTACAGATGAAATTAATCCATTAGCGAAATATTTGAATCTAGGGAACCATGATGAAGCAAAATTAAAAATTTCAAAATTTGTTAATGATGCTATTGATTCTATGGAGAAACAACGTTTCAAGGAAGCTTTGAGATCGATAATGAATATTTCTCAATTTGGAAATGGCCTGATACAGCACTCAGAACCTTGGAAATATATTAATTCCGAAGAATCTACTGAAAAAAATGAATCTTTGTCTACACTGGCTTTTTGTTGGCAAGTTTGCAAAGGTTTAGCAGTTACTCTGAGGCCATTTTTACCATTCCAATCCGACAGACTATGGGATATGCTAGGAGAAAAGTCTGAAATTGATAATTTGTTGTATGAAAATGCTTTTGACTTCACGTCAGATATTCATTGGAATAGTTCAAAGCCTATGCCATTATTTACTAGGCTTGATATAGAGAATATACTTGAGCGTGAAAAGTCAATCGCCGGTCAGGGTGAAAAAAAGATTGAATTAAAGGAACAGGAAGTGAAATACATCGATTTTGAAGATTTTATGAAAGTAGAAATGAAAACTGGTAAAGTAATAGCAATAGAAGATCATCCTAATGCAGATAAATTATATGTGGTTACAATCGAAGATGGCCCTGATTCCACTAGGACAGTTTGTGCTGGCTTAAAGGGAATTTATGAGAAAGAACAGTTACTAGGAAAGCAAGTAGTATTTGTCGCCAATCTGAAACCTAGAAAATTACGTGGCATTATGTCAGAAGGAATGATACTTGCTGCGGATGATGGTGACGGAAAGGTCTCAGTATTGACGCTAGACGGTGAAATGCCAAATGGCTCACAAGTCAGATAATTCCGGCTTATCGAAGAATTCCCATTGAATTTCTGCTAATTCAGCATTTGTTTTTGCACTTGAATAAGCTTCTAAAGGTTCATTGTTAAGATTAAAAAATGAGTCTGAAAATCGAAATGGTTTCATTATTTCTTTTGCTTGATCCCATCTCCCTATAAGCACTAAACTAAGCGCAAGTGCTTCCGCTGTAGATAATCTTCCTGGCTTACCCCAAGATACAGGGTTTGCCGCTAAGACACAGGGCAGTGTTCTACCCTCTAATCTCGTATTTTTTGAAATATATTCCAATGAACTGTCAATTTGCTTCCATGAGCAATCAAGAGCGACAATTGAGGCACCTCTTTCAATACTAAGACGATCATCAGGCCCTACAAGAATACCTGCTTTAGGATCCAATAGTAACCCTCTTTTCGGGGTTTTTTTGATATTGGTGTGAAGTATGGCGTGATTAAATTTATGTAATCTTCTTGCGGTACACTTTTTTGGATCGTCTTGATCAAGATGGATGATATGAAGTGGGACATTATCCACTAATCTTCCCTCCGAGATAACAAATCTTCGAGAGCGTCTCCAATAGTCATATTCCTCTTAGCAGTATTCGTTTTTGTAGTATGTTCAGCACTCCTTTCTACATTCAAATCAATAGATAAAATCTTTTCAATCTTTAAAATTAATTTGTCTGTTGGCCTCCCACCATTTTCTATTTTTTGAACAATATTCAATCTTTCATTCATTTTAGAAGCAAATGTTCTTTGATCCCACCCCTTCTTCTTTCTTGCTTGAACAATTCTTCTATGAAAATCAGATGCTAATTCTGTGGAATTTTTAGCCATTATATCTTTGCCTGCTACACCACGACTTGAAACAGTATTTCTAGCAGTTTTTTTAACCTTAGAAAATTTTACTGGAGCCTCTATCACTTGTAGATTCATTGACTCCACACAACGCCCACAGGCTTCCACTATAATCCCTGCAGTGCGTGCTTTTTTTGTGGAAACTTTCTCATTACCACATAATTCACAAGATGCCATTGAAACCCCGAGTAGATAGTGATACAAGACTGCTTCGGATAATAAGCGTCAAATGCATGTTGCATTAGGTTACGTTATGGCAAGTCGAGCGGGGTCACCTCGGAAGGACAAAACAATACCTGATGTAAGTCAAGATATGGTGACTACTCAGGCCTTGGAAGAACTAAGAGAACAGTATGCACTATTATCTGAGGATGCAAAACAATTGATGACTGAAAAAATGTATCTAGAAAATGAATTAAGTCAATTGAAACAAAGAATAACTAGGTTGGATGAAGAAATTAGAAGCTTACGAACTCCTCCATATATCATAGGTAACGTACAAGATGTAGTTGGTGAAAAGGTAGTAGTGAGAAGTTCAAATGGAACTATTTTCCTAGTATCTAAAAATCCAAGAATTGATTCATCGAAAATATTACCTGGTGCGAGAGTATCAATGAACCAAGATACATTAGCCGTCATCGACATACTGGATGAAGCATTCGACCCGCTGGTTTCAGGCGCTGAAATAATTGAGAAACCTGATATTAAATATTCTGATCTTGGCGGATTAGATGAACAAATTAAAGAAGTTAGAGACGCTATTGAACTTTCATTAGAGAAACCTGAGGAATTTGAAAAGTTCGGTATTCAACCACCTAAGGGTGTATTACTAACAGGACCCCCAGGAACTGGAAAAACAATGCTCGCTAAGGCAGTAGCAAGCCAAACAAATGCGACATTTCTTGGATTAGTTGGTTCAGAACTGGCTCAAAAGTATATTGGAGAAGGAGGACGAATGGTACGTGAACTGTTTGCATTAGCTAGGAAAAAATCTCCATGCATAATTTTTATTGATGAAATTGACGCCATTGGCTCCAAGAGGTTAGACTCATCTACTTCAGGAGACAGAGAAGTACAGAGAACTCTGATGCAATTATTATCTGAATTAGATGGATTTGATTCTTTAGAAAATGTGAAAGTTATCGCAGCTACTAATCGCCCGGAATTACTAGACAAAGCTTTACTACGACCCGGCAGATTCGATAGAATAGTCGAGATTCCATTACCTAATATTGAAGGAAGAGAGTCAATATTTAATGTACATGCTAGAAAAATGCCTTTGGATAAAAATGTCGACTTTGGCAAATTATCAATTATTACTGAAGGATATAGTGGAGCTGAAATTAAGGCAGTGACAATTGATGTGGGTATGAAGGCAATTTCAGATGGGGTTACTAAATGTAAAATGTCTCACTTTAAAGAAGCAATCTCATCCATAGATTCTAAAAGAAAAGGAGCCAAAAATAATGAGCCAGATCGACTTTACGGATAATTGGTGATTGCATGAAAAATGTGCTGATTGAGTGCGTACCAAATATTAGTGAAGGTAGGGACCTAGATATTATTGACGAAATTATTAGTTCCGCAAATTCAATACAGGGAGCATTCGTGTTAGGTTGTGAACCTGATTCAGACTATAATAGAACTGTAATAACAATAGCAGGTGAACCTCAAGCAGTTATTCAAGCAGCGTACAAACTGATAATTAAGTCATCAGAATTAATCGATATGAGAAATCATACAGGGAACCATCCAAGAATAGGAGCAGTTGATGTCTGTCCATTCGTTCCTTTATCTGAGAACTCAATGAAAGACTGTATCGAGGCAGCACAGAAATTATCTAATCTGTTGGGTAATGAAATTCCTCATTTTTTCTATGGAGAGGCTACTTCAGAACCTCAAAGGAAATCATTATCAGCTTTAAGAAAATATGAATATGAGGGACTCCAATCTCGTTTTGAAGGAGGTGAATGGGGTAATGAAATAACTCGAATGCCTGATTCTTGGTCAGGTATTTGGGGAGAAAAAGAAAGGCGTTTTGGAGCATTGGTTATAGGCGCGAGAGATATTTTAGTCGCTTACAATGTTAATGTAGATGAAATTGACGCTCGGTCTTCAAAAATTGCTGGCTCGTTGATTAGAACATCAGGTAGGTTAGTTAAAAATAATGGTAAAAAATTCAGAATCCCAGGTATGTTAAAACATGTTCAAGGAATGGGCGTTCCGTTGCCTTCATCAGGTATTTCTCAAGTATCAATGAATCTTCAAAAAGTATCTGAAACTTCTATGCACATGGCATTCGAAGCAGTGAAATCGGTAGTTAATGACCATGGTGTCAAAACTTGTGGCTCAGAATTAGTTGGTTTAGTCCCACTAAGTGCTATGCTTGATTCAGGTAAATGGTTCTCTGATAACCCAAATGAATCCTCAGATGAAGATTTAGTAAATTCTGCGATAAAAGGACTTGGTTTGGATTACTTGAAAGACTTCGAACCTGAATCTAGTATTATTGAGTGGGCGATAGAAAAGGAAGTGAAATCAAATGAATGACGGCTATATTTCTGTATTAGACGATATTAGTTCAGATTCACCAACGCCAGGAGGTGGTACTGTCGCCGCCCTTACACTATCTCATGCTCATTCACTGGCGGAAATGGTAGCAAGATTAACTGTCGGAAAAAAGAAATGGGCTTCAGGTCAAGAAATAGCAGAACAAATTATCTTATATTGTTCAGATGCAAGAAAAAAATCATTAACTCTGGCTAAAGATGATTCCGATGCATTTACAGAAGTGATGATCGCTTACAGACTTTCTAAATCTAATGACAATGAAGTCAGATTGCGTAAGAAAGCTATCCTTACTGCAACAATTGGTGCTGCATCAATACCTTTGTCTATAGCAATTGAGGGACATAAACTATTATCACAGTTACCCGAACTAGGATTGCATGGTAACTCAAACGCTATAACCGACTTAGCAGCATCTTCAGAGTTAGCATATACATCAGTTTATATCGCATATCTAAATGTTAAAATAAATGTCGATTCGATAATTGATGAAGAGTTAGATAGGATTCATAAAGAGGCTGAAGAAATTCTTTTCGAATCTAAAAATTTAATTCATGAAATACGTTTAATCGTATCAAACAGGATGGAACAAAAATGAAATATTTCACAGAAGATTTTCAATCTCCAATACCTCCGGAATTACCTCATGTAAAGGAATATGACCTATCAGTAGATCATGCACCTGAAAGACCTGCTGTATTGAATAAAAAACAAAGAAAATTAGCTATAGCAAACGCATTGAGATATTTCCCTTCTGATTGGCATGAAGTACTAGCAATAGAATTTAGTGAGGAGTTAGATAAATATGGCCATATTTACATGTATCGATTCAGACCTGATTATGAAATGTTTGCACGGCCCCTACATGATTACCCTGCTAAATCAGAGAAAGCTGCCTGCATTATGTTAATGATACAAAATAATCTAGATCCTAATGTCGCTCAATTCCCACATGAATTAGTGACCTATGGTGGCAACGGAAGTGTCTTTCAGAATTGGATACAGTATAGAATTACAATGCATTATTTGTCAATAATGAATGAGAATCAGACTTTAGTAATGTATTCGGGTCACCCTCTTGGTTTATTTCCATCGAATGATAATAGCCCACTTGTAGTCATAACTAATGGAATAACTATCCCAAATCATTCTTCTCAAAATGACTATGAAGTTATGAATGCATTAGGCGTCACTCAGTATGGCCAAATGACTGCTGGTTCGTATATGTATATAGGACCTCAAGGAATCGTTCACGGTACTACTTTGACAATACTAAATGCTGCGAGAAAATATCTTAATTTTGACACGAAAAATGGCCTAGGTGGATTACTTTACGTAACTTCAGGATTAGGTGGAATGTCTGGTGCTCAAGCAAAGGCTGCTGTTATTTCAGGGGCAGTTTCGATAATTGCTGACCCTAATGACTATGCTGCAAAGAAAAGATATGAACAAGGTTGGTTATCAGAACTACACTATAACTTAGATAATTTAGTATCGAGAACTAAGGAATCTATTGCCAAAAAAGAGGCGGTTTCTTTGGGTTATGTTGGAAATATTATTGATGTATGGGAGAAACTAGATTCGGAAAATATAGTACCAGAATTAGGTAGCGATCAAACGAGCCTTCACAATCCTTGGTTAGGCGGGTACACACCTCATGGAATGAATTATGAAGAGATGAAAGAGATGATATCTCAAGACCCTAATAAATTTAAAGATAAAGTTAAAAAAAGTCTGGTAAGACATGTAGAAGTCATCAATAGATTATCGGAAAAGGGCATGTATTTCTGGGATTATGGAAATGCATTTTTACTTGAAGCTAGTCGAGCAGGAGCAGATGTCTTATCTCAAAAAACAGAATCAGGTTTTAGATACCCTTCATATGTTGAAGACATCATGGGTCCAATCTGTTTTGACTATGGATTTGGACCATTTAGGTGGGTTTGTTCCTCTGGAAATAATCAAGATTTAGCAGTAACTGATGCTATTGCATCAAAGGTTCTAAGAAAACTAGCGTCAGAAGCGCCGGAAGAAATTAAGAGCCAATATTATGATAATATTAGATGGATTGAGAATGCTGAAGAAAACGGCCTTGTAGTAGGTAGTAAAGCAAGGATTCTTTATGCTGATGAGAGAGGAAGAGTGGAAATTGCAGAGGAATTTAATAATGCAATTGCAGAAGGAATTATCTCTTCTCCAATAATTTTAGGCCGTGATCATCATGACGTAAGTGGAACTGATAGTCCTTACAGAGAAACTGCAAATATTCGAGATGGTTCTATGTTTACTGCAGATATGTCTGTTCAGAATTTTATTGGTGATTCTTTTAGAGGCGCCACATGGGTTAGTCTCCATAATGGAGGAGGAGTAGGCTGGGGAGAAGTCATCAATGGAGGATTTGGAATGGTGATTGATGGGAGTAAAAAATCTCATGAAAATATCACTTCAATGTTATCTTGGGACGTGAATAATGGTATTGCGAGACGTGCATGGAGTCAAAATCCAGAAGCTAAATTTGCAATAAAAAGAGCTATGGAAAATGATGCGAATTTGAAAGTTACTATCCCTAACGATGTATCGAAGAGTTTACTTGAAAGAGTCCCCTGAGGTAGTATAATGAAGAATGAGATGATTGTGATAGATGGGGAATCACTGACTATTGAAGAAATTGTCTCAATAAAAGAATTTTCTACTAAAGTCAGGCTTTCAGATGAATCTATGACCTCTATCAATGAGTCAAGAAAACTTGTTGAAGAAATAGTATCGAGCGGAGAAGTTGTTTATGGAATAAATACGGGATTTGGTGCTTTATCAAATGTCACCATACCACCTGAACAATTAGAGCAATTACAATCAAATTTAATTCGTTCTCATGCTTGTGGAGTCGGCGAGAATATGGATCCTGATTCGGTATTAATGATGATGCTAGTACGTGTCAACTCATTAGCAAAAGGAAACTCAGGGGCAAGACTGGAATTAGTACAATTACTAATTGATATGATAAATTTACGTATATCTCCGATTATCCCTAGAATAGGTTCATTAGGAGCATCTGGTGATTTAGCACCTCTTTCACATATGACCTTAGCAATGATGGGAGAGAGTGATGTTCAAGTCCAGAATCAGGATGGCACTTGGACTACTGGTAAATCATTAGATGTGTTAAGTAAATTTAAATTGAAACCTATTAAGTTACAAGCTAAGGAAGGCCTTTCTTTAATCAATGGAACTAGTCAGATGTGCTCATATTTATGCCAGAGTATAATTAACTGTGAAATGCTAATTTTTGCTGCTGATGCTGCCTTAGCAACCTCCGTAGAGGCGATAAAGGGGTCTTATGTTGCTTTTGATCAGCGAATTCACGATGTTAGACCTCAATATGGCCAAACTGTTTCGGCGAGTAGAATCAGAGGTTTTCTAATCAATTCAGATATTAATAAATCACATATTGATTGTGATAGAGTACAAGATTCCTACTCATTCCGTTGTGCACCTCAGGTTCACGGACCTATGATTGATATTTTGCGTGAAGCTCGAAGAATTTTGACTATTGAAATAAATTCAGCCACAGATAATCCTCTTGTATTTTCAAATAATGGTAAGGCTGAAGTAATTAGTGGAGGGAATTTTCACGGACAGATATTGGCTTTAACAAGTGATAATATGGCAGTTTGTATCCATGAGATTGCCAGTATATCAGAACGTCGGATAAATCAAGTATTAGATCCTCAATGGAGTAATCAGAAGGCTTTCTTGGCTAATAACCAAGGATTAGAAAGTGGTTTGATGATTGTGCAATATGTCGCGGCAGCAGTTATAGCTGAACTATCTCTACTATCGAATCCTGTTACTACAACAAATATCCCAGTGAGCATGGGTAAAGAAGATCATGTTTCAATGGGTGCAACTGGAGCATTTCGAACTTTCAAATCATCTAAACTACTTTCGCGCGTCATTTCGAGTGAATTAATTTGCTCAACTCAAGCCTTAGATAATATACCAGAAAAAGCATCAGATTCTGTGAGTTCAATACATCACTGGATCAGAAAATATGTCCCAGAGTTAGTAGAAGATAGAAGTACATCTAAAGACACAGAAATTATCGCTAAGAAAATATTATCTAGAGAATTTACTAATATTTTTGAGAAGTGAGAATATGCAAGAAAAATTACATATGACTCAGCATCCAGGGACAAATCCACCTTCTTTTTCATCAATAATAACTGAAATAATTGATGAAAATATATTTTTGAAAGATTCGTATTGTTATCCTAGAGGCGGAGGGCAGCCAGGAGATACAGGTGTGATTTCCAACTCAGACGCTCAGGTGAGATTACTAGAAACATTACCTGGAGAATCAATAATACATCCTTTAGAATCAGTAGAAGGATTCAGTATAGGTGATGAAATCAAATGTGTAATAGATCAGCAAAGAAGGAATAAAAATACTAAAATGCACACTGTTCAACATATTTTTTCGGCGATGGCTAATGATTTATTTGAGGCTGAGACTGTTGGTAATCAGATCGGTGACGAAAAAACTCGTATTGATTTATTATTCCCAGATAGGGATAAATTCATGATATCTGATTTAGAAGAATCTGTCAATAATGTGATTAAATCACATAAAAATGTAAACATTCATAGGTGGGACAGAAAATCAATATTATCTCATGAACAAATGAGACATACTAAATTCATGGATAGAATTCCAAATACAATAACTGAACTCAGAGTTGTAGAAATTGAGGATATTGACTTGTGCCCTTGTGCTGGAACACATGTTGAAAACACGTCTGAGCTGAGTGAAATGGAAATTGTAAACGTAAAATCCAAAGGTTCAGGGAAATTGAGAATAACTTACCAATTGAAAAATGACTAAAGTAGTTTTGTAGTTACTGGTGGGCTCGGCAGGAATTGAACCTGCGATCTCCACCATGTCAAGGTGGCGTCATAACCCCTAGACCACGAGCCCAGTAATACGAGGGGATAATCAACCCCTGATGAATGATTCTCTCTGAGTATTAGAATCAACTAATGATCTTGGAAAGTTTTCCATCACAATTTTCACGAGAACATAAACCTGAAACTCTAGTTCTCCCATTAGACATTACAATTTTTCTTGGTGATTTGACAGTTACTGTATTTTTACATTTCATACAGTAAGCTTGGAATGTTGCCATGTTTTGTCCTCGCAAGGTTGCACAACTAAACCTTGCTAATTCCCCCTCTTCTTTGGTAAAATATGATGTTTTTTTGAAAAACGCTGCACTGAAAGCCTGATTGCAATTGCTGCATCAGATCGATTTCTGATAACTACCATTATCGGCCAAACTAACATCGATATTTCAGAGAGATATTTCTTAAACACGAGTAAAGATATTCTCTTTCTAATTTTAGAAAAAAAATAGTTATTGAAAAATTATTAAATATAATACAAAATATGCTAAAAATAAAAGAAGGATAGAAATTACTTTTAAGGTTTAACAATAGAGCCGAATGAAAAAGTTTTCTCGATAGGAGATATGCCAGGCGTCTGGCACCAGTAATCTACGAATTTACTTTTTAGAATATTAATATCTGCTGGACCGCCTTCATATATTGACCCTACATTCAATTTTAATTCATTGTTGAGAGTAGATGCAGGGTTTCTAGAACAGGCGACTAGAGCTGCCAATGGATCCATACCTAACCTATGAGTTGCAAGACTTGCCACGAACGGTAAAGATAGTGTTTGACAATTAGGATTGAAATCAGTGGCTAGTGAAAAATTCCAATTATTTTCTAGACAATCATTAATTCCATTACCTAGATCTTTTCCTAAGACATACGGGGTTCCAGGTAAGAAAACTTGCATTGTACCTGAAACATGTGCTTTTTCTCTTGAGTCCTGATTACTGAAACCTACGTGATCTGCACTAACACTTCCTAATTCCGCTGCCAAATTCAAACCGTTTGAATCTACAAATTCATCGACATGTAAGCGACTCTTCAATCCTAACTCTTTGGCGGCTTTGACTATCAATTCTGTTTGTTCAAGATTAAACCACCCAGGTTCGCAAAATACATCGACCCATTTCGCTAGATTATTTTCTGAAACAATTGGTAATTGAATATTAATTAGTTCATCCATATATTCTTGCTTGGTTTTCTCTTTCGGGAAATCATGAGCGCCTAACCAAGTCGATAACACATTACAATTGTTGTTTGTAAGTGCAGATGAAGCTTCTAAAAGTTTGATTTCACTGTCAACGGATAGCCCATAGCCACTTTTTGCTTCAATTGTCGTTGTACCATAGGTTGACGCTTGAGATAATCTTTCTCTCCCTAATGATATTAATTCTTGTTTCGAAGCTTTTCTTGTGGAAGTTACAGTTCGATTAATCCCGCCTCCTTGGGCAGAAATTTCTTGGTAAGTACTTCCATTCTGACGGAGGTGCATTTCATTGGACCTATCTCCAGTCCATAGTAAGTGTGTATGGCAATCAACTAGACCTGGGATTATTGCATTACCATTAACATCTAATAGATTAATTACATCTGATTTACCATTAGAGAAATCAGGAGCAAATTCTTCAAGAATTTCATCTTCAGGTGCTACTTTACTAATCGTACCATTATCTATTAATATCGCATTTCCAGGGCCTAAAAGAAGTTTTTCTCTGTCTGACATTGATGCCCCAGACAGTGGTTTGGATACATCACCTGAATTCAAAGTAGCAAGTTCTCCAATGTTGAATAATAGGAGTCCCATGACACCCGACAGGAGTGATGCTTGAAAGGCCTCTCCTTCTCGGGTATAGTAATGGGAGTCATTTTGGGCATTGAAAGTACCGCTCATACATTTTCGATTGGCGGTGTTTTAGAAGATGGAGAAACTATCTCTTCTTCTTCTGCTTTATTTCGTCCAGAAAAGGGAGGGATACATCCCCGTGAGGCAGCAGATCACCACTCGATTATTTCTGGGGAAAAATTCAGAGATTTTATCTTACATAATAATCTAGACATTACGGAAATAGATGCTGTTGCTTTCAGTCAAGGACCTGGTTTAGGGCCATGTCTAAGGGTAGGTGCATCCGTAGCGAGGTCATTATCGGAAAAATTAGAAGTCCCGCTAATAGGAGTGAATCATTGCGTAGCACACATAGAAATTGGCAGATTGCAAACAGGTTGTGAAGATCCTGTTCTTCTATATGTTAGTGGAGGTAATACTCAAGTAATTGCTAGAAAAGGTGGCAGATATCGAGTTATCGGTGAAACTCTAGATATTGGTATTGGAAATATGCTAGATAAGTTTGCTAGGACACAAGGAATCCCATTTCCAGGGGGGCCTAAAATAGAAAAATTAGCTCTGGAATGGGAGAAAAAAAATCCAGTAACTAGTCTGGATAACATAATTTTACCTTATTCGGTACAAGGAATGGATTTATCGTTTTCAGGGATATTAACCGCAGCAGTTCAAAAGATATCAGATGGTCATACTTTAGAAGAAGTCTGCTGGTCGCTACAAGAACATGTGTTCTCAAGTTGCATAGAAGTTGCTGAAAGAGCACTTGCACATACGGGTAAAAAGGAACTCTTGCTCGGTGGAGGTGTTGCATGTAATGAAAGGATCCGAAAGATGTCTGAATTAATGTGTAATGACCGTGGAGCAGTGGCTTATTGGCCTGAAAAACAATATTGTGTAGATAATGGAACTATGATAGCAGAATTAGGAAGGAAGATGTTAAAACATAATTTAGTGACAAAATTAGAAGATAGTGCCATCGACCCGTCCATGAGAACTGACCATGCAGAAGTAGTTTGGAATTGATTTGCCTATTGAGAAGCCTTATCTAAGGCACTCGGAGGCCATGTGATGGAGATTGAGTATCTTGAGAGGGCAAAGAAGGAGAGGTCCGCCTAGAAGGGCGCCAAAAAACATCTTCAGCCCAGGTGCAAAAACCGAACCTAAAAAGACTCAAAAAGCACCAATACCAAATCCTCCGACCCCCAAAGCTGTCACGGCACCACCGAAGGCCGCAGGCAGTATACCTAAACCGACTCCAAAAAAGAAAGCAGAACCTAAAGTAGCTGAAAAAATCACGAAAAAGATTGTCGAGAAAGTGGTTATTAAGGAAACAATTGTTGAGGAAAAAGTAACTCCAGTAATAGTTACTGAAGATGAAAATAACAAAGAAATAATCGCTGAACAAATTTTAGGTACCAAACCAAAGAAAAGTAGAGGTTTGAAGCAAATTAAGAAAAAGGAAGCTGTAGTTAAAGAAACTAATGTCCCAAGTGATAGAGCAGCTGCTCTGATTGAACAGAGTAAAAAAAGAGCCATGGTGCCTAAGCCAAAAGAAATGGTTAAAGAAAAGGTAGTAAAACCTGCACCAAGAAGGAGGAGGGCTCCTAAATCTAGTTATCAACCGGCTAATAGAGCCAAGAGATTGAATAGAAGTAGGCATATGGAATATAAGTATGAAATGCGTAAATTATTACAAGATATCAATGTCGCAGATGAACATAGATCGAACCTTTTGGGAACAATTTGGGCTAAAGGTGAAAGACAAACATGCTCTGATGCCAAAGTGTTCTTAGAAGAAAAATTAAATGAAGGTGCGATTAATGAAGAACAAAAATCAAGACTTGAAAAAGTAATAGATGATTATACAATTAGAAGGTGAGAAAATAGTAGTAGAAAGTAATACAGTAGTTGA
>Ga0208941_1000108_pt1 | contig 26239 bp, 16 predicted proteins | sample AOAMet2_C27A4_35_2_FD_188080 | JGI IMG/M metagenome (GOLD analysis project Ga0208941, IMG submission 188080) | Ammonia-oxidizing marine microbial communities from Monterey Bay, California, USA - C0912_C27A4_35 (SPAdes) | ecosystem: Environmental > Aquatic > Marine > Intertidal zone | place... | reverse complement strand
AGAGAAATCAATTCAGTGGAGATACTTCTTGGTAATCCCAATGGTAATGGCTATCTTCCTGGACTTTCTTTTGATGTTGGAAGAAGGCCTACTATGGCTCAACCAGGGCAATTACAAGGTGGTGAAAATAGTGCATTCGAAATTGTGATAGGGCAACGTGATTACGCTTACAGATTTGCTAATAATGCGATGTGGTTAGATACTCAGGGTTGGCCCGGTGCAGGCGATTTCCTCTCAGTATTATCTCTTGACAATGAAGATGTAGGTATCACAGATGTTTCTGTAGCCCCTGCGTCATATAATCCTGCAACAGGAGCCGCTCAACTTGGCGAAGGAAACAGATATGTCAATGTCACAATTAAAAATACAGGATTAAATCCAATTTCAGGAAGTGTGGATGTTAACCTAGAAGTTAAAGAAGTATTGGGTGGTGTAGATACAATAGTATATGCTAATGATTTCGATGGTAATGAAGATACATCTGGTTGTAACTCATGTGCTTGGGAAAAGTTCTCTTATACGGGAGAATTTGAAGAAGGAGACTCATCTTGGCATGTAGAAACTAGCTCAAATGGAAATGCATCACCTTGGGAAGCAGACGCTAATCCTACAAACTATTATTGGGCTGGACTCGATTATGAGAATGGTCAGAACGAATCAGATTCAGGATATTATAATCATCAGGACGAAGCAGTAATTCTTCAAAATGTTGACTTGACAGGAGCGGATGCTGCTTACCTTGACATGTGGGCAATGTGCAGTGCTTCTTTCTTCCAACTCTATCTTGCCGAACAGTTTGATGTTGTTGAACGTTGGCTGTATGAAGATTCATGCAGTGTCGAAGTATGGAGTGATGGAAGTGGTTGGGAACAAGTATTCTTTGCTGGAGGATGGGATAATGATCGTTATTTCCGTCTTTTATATCAGGGAGTAGACCCAGAATACAATACTTACAATGGCGATATTTCTACTGAGACCCTAACCGGTTGGTTAAATTTCACAGAGGATGGCTCAGAATCTCCTGACCAAGAGAAAATCGATTCAATTGATTTGACTCCTTACGCGGGTCAAGTAATCGATATAAGATTTAGATTTAGAAGTGGTCTTATGGGTTCAGTTGGGCCAGATGGTGCATCTTATGATACGGGTTTAGATGGTTTTGCATTTGATAATATTTCTATCAGGAAGAGGGATGTTACTTTCGGAACTGAAGAAGTAGTAAGTCAAGAGATATCATTTACAAATCTTGGCGCAGGTGCTTCACGTGATGTCTCATTAACCTCCGATTTCGTAGATAATAAGACATACTATATTTCTACAACTCTGGAAAATCCTTCCGGTTTCCAAAATGCTGATGCAACAAATGATGAAGTGAAATTCCAACTAACTGTTGACAATCTTTACGACCCAGGTGTGGCTGAAGAGCCATGGGTTGACTTAGAAAATGGAGTCAGATATGCATCTGGAACTAGAGATATTAATGTCAAGGTTCAGAATTATGGTAACACCATTACCGATTTCCAACTTGAAGCCAGAGTTCGTAACGCACTACCTGATTTAGTTGCAATAGAAGACTTTTCTTTCGGTAACTCTGCTGATCAAATATGGACTGATGATGGGAATGAAAATGGTAGCCGTATTGATGACTCAGGCGGTTCTAATGGTATGCTACCCCAAAATCAAGGAGTATTCAATAATCATGCCTATTGGCTAGGCCATCCCGATACTGGTTATGGCGATAATTGGAATGAAACCCTAACTATCGAAGATATCCCAGTTGGAGCAGATGGTGCGGATTTCACCTATTTGACATTCGACTACTATGCTGAAGGTGACTACCTGAAAGATAGTAATGGCAATATTCTTGCAATTAGAGATGCCGCACAATTAGAAGTCTCATGGACAAAGAATGGAGAAAATTTCAATGGCATAATATTCGGTAGTTGGACAGATCTTAATGAAAATGGCCCACGTCCTTTTGACGCTTGCGAAGATTTCGATAATAATGGATATGACGAAGTTGAATATTTCGGGGATTTCTCAGATAGAATAAATTCAGTAGTTTGGTTTGATTCTGAGCAAATTGTCAAGTCTGTAACTGTAGATATGTCAAATATATTCTTACAAAATCAGACTAGCGAAAATACCTTTGAATGGCAAGAAGAATGCACTTCGCTTTCAGGATCTGATGTCACTTTAACTTGGAGATTTTTATCCAATGATGATGGAGTCAATGGTAATGCAGGCTCAGCTGGATTCGCTATAGATAATATTAGAATTGAAGAATTTACTTTCGAGGACGATGGAATTTATACAGTTGACGTTAATGGTATGGATGCATCCGAAAAACAACTAGTTACAGTTGGAAATCATGATTTCCAAAGTGGTATTTATCGTATTGACGTCAAGACTCTATTCGATAATACTGATCCTTTAGATAAATGGTACAACCAATCTGAAGTTACTCCTGCAAATAACTTTACTACAATAATGTTTAGCATAGCTAGTGCAGATATCACTCTGATGCAACCAGATATATTAGATTGTACTACTGACATAACTTATGCTTGTGTTTACTCTACAAATAAAGATCAACAAGGAGCCTATGGGGCCTCTTCTCATGACTTTGTCCTTCCATTGTTGAATGGAGTAATAGAAGCAGAATATCAACTAACTATGAAAATCGTGGATTTAGAAACTGGACAAACAGTCTTTGAAGAAAATTCTGATAATGGACCTTTTGACTTAGTTCCTCATGAGAGGTCATGGGCTAATTGGACCGCACCCTATTCGAATTGGTACGATTCTCATAAGTACAATATTAGTTTCTTTGCTACTTTCACAGATGATGGTAATAGTTCAGGTAATGAGAGATTCTTCGAGATAGAATTTTATGATCAAATAGATGTGGCAATATTATCTAATCCGACAGATCAAAATCGACTTCAACAAGTGAAGAAAGATCTTGATGCTATGAATCTGACCTATACTCAATTGAGAGTAGGGGATTGGGATACGTATGCGACACCAGATTGGATTGAACATTACAATAAGGTATTACTTCCTTGGCAAACTGATTATAACGTAGTTTATGGGGATTATTATGAGATAATGGATACAACTAGAGATAGTGATGGCCTGAGTGTTGTTGATGTTCTAGAAAATTTCATGGTTAATGGAGGTACAGTGCAAATGCACTTAGGCCCATATCAAAATGAGTATGACCCGGGTAGGTTAATTTTCGATATGGCTATTAAAGATAGAAATCAGTATAATTTCTCTACGGATAATAGAATTAATTATGAAAATCTTTCAATTGATGACCCATACCACCCTATACTGTTAGGTATCGATAAAGTGACATTTTCTGGGATTCATGCTGGTAATTACGTTGCAACAGCAGGAATAGATGTAGCATCTCAAGTACAAGCGAATCAGATACCTGCAACTTGTGGTGGCCGAATCAGCGTTACAGGAGGTACTTTCCACACACTGCTTAGAGATACAGATCAAGGGCATTCTCTAATGTCTCTATGTAACAAAGGAGCGGGTGGCTTAATTGTTACAACTATTGACGTTGAGAATCCTAGTGTGTCCGAATCTTTTGGTGGAGAGAATATACCTCTTCTTTCTAACATGCTTTCATATCATCTAACTCCATACCCTATTGATTTTGGAATTGCAGGTACTGATTTCGATTTGATAATTAATGGTGAATCCGTAGATATTAATCCTACTACTGCTGCATACCGTGATAAATATATCAAGAGTAATGCAGATTTAGAATTCAATTATCAATCTACTATCCCTGGTCTAACTGCAGATTGGGATTTAGAATCTGGAAATAATGATTCTGTTACTGGATGGGATGGTGAAGTTCTTGATTCGGGCCTAGTAAGCCATACTAACCAGATCAATCCTTCGATACCAACTATGGGTTCATTCTGCGCTGCTGGTGTAGATGAACCTTGCCGAATTGGTGCTGAATGGTTATTGACACTATATCTTCATGATGATGCAGGTCACACTAGAATTACTTACATTCGTCTAATTACAAATGATACACTTGCAGATGACTTTTATCCAATTTCTGCTGCAACTATTATTCACGATCCTTTAACTTCTGAATTCATAACTCCTGCTGGCACTAAGCCAATAGCAGGTGTAGACTGGCCGGTCTACAGAGTTAGGCTATCAGAAACTGGAGAGACAACAATCCAGTTTACTGGAGAGAATAGTACTGATCCTGACGCACCTCAGGGCGAATCAGGTATTGCTCTATACGAATGGAGAGTAATCAATGATATGCCTGTTGGTGAATTCAATGATGAACAACACGTTTGGCAGAACCCTGCTGCAGTGACTGATGAATGGAGTTATACCTTCAGAAATATCACTACTAGTTCAACAATTGAGAAAGATGTTCGTGTTGAGTTGATTGTGTATGATTTAGCAGGTAAACAAACTCAAAATAAATATCGTATGTATTTCATAATAGTTGGAGAAGATGATGGCGATGCTCAACCTGTATGGTCATTTACTTCACCAAGACCCAGTGACTCGCAGTCTTCTGATGACGTGACAATTGTAGGTAATATTGTTGGTGGTGCTGAAAATAGTGATGTAATGATTGAAGTATCATTAGATCCATTAATTTTAGATTATACTCCTACTCAGAAAATAACTCAAAAATCTATTGGTAAGTATAATGTATCTAATAGCTTAGGTGATGGTGATGGGTTTTCAATGTCTTTAGATATATCTGAACTTTATTCAACTAGCGGTGTCAGTGCTACTCTTTACTTTAGAATTACTGAGGCTGATGGAAGTAGATATGTATTGAGTGAGGAAATAGTCATCAATTTACTTCCTAAAGATGAGTGTGTTCTTGATCCTTCTTCGTCAGGTTGTAATGTCTCAGAAACCGGTGGTTTAAATCCAATTATTATTGGAATTGGTAGTTTAATCGCTGTTTTAGCAATAGTTGGAGTAACTCTTGTAGCTAGAGGTAGAGGCGGTAAAGATACTGATTCAGACACAGTCGAGCAGTTTGGTGGTGTCGAGCAAATGGATCCAGTTGAAGCATATGTCCAACAAATGGTTGCATCAGGTTATGATGAACAAACTGCCAGACAGTATGCTGAGCAATACTACGCATCCTACTATGCCCAACAAAAAGGCGGAAATTAACGCGTATGAAATTATACGGGTGCGTTAAAACGTACCTTGAATAACCAGTTGCGAACGCCTTAGTTTTATGGATACATCAGGACCCTACACTGTTGCAGATCTTTCCTTGGCAGACGCAGGTGAAAAAAGAGTTGCGTGGGCAAGAAGTAGAATGCCTGCTTTAGCCGCTCTTAGGAAGCAAGCGGAGATAGATAAACCTCTTACTGGACAGAAAGTTTCTGGCTGTCTTCACGTAACTAAAGAAACAGCAATATTAATTGAAACCATAGTTGCTGCCGGTGCAGAAGTTTCATGGTCTGGTTGTAATCCTCTTTCAACACAAGATGACGTGGCTGCTTGGTTAGCAAGAGAAGGTTACGGGGTTCATGCTTGGTATGGTCAAAGTAACGACGGTTTTTACGAATGTATTGATCGTACTTTAGATTTCAAACCGACTCTGACGCTTGATGATGGTGCTGACTTAATTTACAGAGTACATAGTAAATATCCCGAATTATCTGAATTTATTATTGGTGGTACTGAGGAAACTACAACAGGTGTTCACCGACTTCGAGCAATGGCAGATGCGGGTGAATTGTTATATCCTGTAATAGCAGTTAATGATGCTGAGACTAAGTGGGATTTTGATAATGTTCATGGGACGGGACAGTCAACTATTGACGGCATAGTAAGATCAACAAGTGTTCTTCTTGCAGGTAAAGTGTTTGTAGTTGCAGGATATGGACATTGTGGGCGTGGTCTTGCTAATAGGGCACGAGGATTGGGTGCTAATGTAGTGATTACAGAAATAGATCCAATTTGTGCTTTAAAAGCCATAATGGATGGTTTTAGAGTAATGAAAATGGATGATGCCGCATCAATTGGTGATATATTCTGTACAGCTACTGGGATGAAAGACGTGATAATCGGTCGACATATAGATTCAATGAAAGATGGTGCAATTGTTAGTAACACTGGGCACTATGATTGTGAAATAAATATTCCTGACTTAGAAGAAAGAGCAGTAGAAGTTTTTACAATCCGCGAAAATAATGAAGCATTTACTTTGAGTAATGGGAGGACAATTCATTTACTTGCGCGAGGACGTTTAGTGAATTTAGCTGCTGCCGAAGGACATCCTAGTGAGGTTATGGATATGTCCTTTGCAAATCAATTCCTCGCACTTTGTAGATTAGCTAAAGAGGGTAAATCATATTCTAACAACGTCTACGATATCACAACAGAACAAGACCGTGAATTAGCGGCATTGAAATTATCTACGACCGGAATTACAATAGATAAACTAACTGATGAGCAAGTAAATTATTCTACAGATTACAGTGCTGGAACCTAAAATAATGATTCTACTCTTCCTCTAAATTCCACAGGGGGATTTTCAGTATAAATTTAGAACTCATCTTTTCATCTGCTTCAATTAGAAGATCTAGTCTCTGTATAACTGCAGGGCTACGGTTTTTAATCATTGAATTATAAACAATACTCCCTCTTATTGATTCAGGTATACATATTTTTCCTGATGAAGTTTCATAATCAATAGCCCGATCAACATCTAGTGCATGTCTATTTCTTCTTTGTAAGAGTCCCATCGATGCCCTTGTTAAGAAACCAAAAGCCCCGAGTATCATTAAGAAAACAAGTATGAAACCAGGTATGCTTCCTCCTAAAAATGTCATAGATATGCTGCCGAAAATAAATACAACAGGGGCTATGAAAGCAATTAACCAGAAAGTTGAACTCAATGGCTTGACCTTTTTCATTTTTTCAATTACATCCCATCTTGGATGTGTAGGTTCTTGAGGTCTGAAAATTTCTTCTTTTTCCATATTAGCGGCTCTTTCAACCATTCTTTTCACACCATCAATCCTTACTGCTTGCTGACTGGACAGTTCATCTAAATCTCCACTGAATAATTCTGATAATTTTATGCCACATTCTTCGTATAATCCAAATCTAACCAGTATTGAAATTTGTTCTATCAACGGGTTGACATCTTTTGGGAATTGATTTCTATATTCTTCCCACCATTGAAGGCCATCTTCAAGCATACCCAGATTATCTACTAATATCCAGCCACCTATTTTCCATGCTTCAACATTTTTTGGATCATATAATACAACTTTCCTTAAAGCAGCCATTGCTTTAGCCGATTGTCCGAGGGTAGGTTGTATTTGTTTCCCTCTAGACGGAGGGGGTAGTGACCAGGTGGCTATTGCCATCCAAGCATCAGCATGATCTTCATTCATATGAACAACATCTTTAGCAAGTTCAATTGCAGATTCAATATCTCCCTTTTCTCTTGAATCTAAGGCGTCGAGCCAAATCGTTTCTGGGTCCTTCGACATAAACAGCGGTAATAGTTCTAAGAAATTAAGCCTCGGGTAGAAGGACGTCTGTTAAATGGGAATTATCTTCTTGAATTGAATTTCTTTCCACTTCTATTATTATCTCTTCTTCTGCTATTTCCAGAACTCGATGAACTTTGACGACTTGTTTGTCTTCGAGATGAATGATTATTCCCTCGTCTTTCAGTAGATTTTCTATCAGGTCTTCTTGCTCTAGCCTGTGTATTTCTACTGCCTTTGGAACTGTCTGGACCTCCGGGTTTTCTAACGTCACAACTTGAGCGATTACAGAAATTTTTGCTTGCATAGTTATGATTTTTACATTTCGGACAGATCCAGTCACCTGGTTTTATATTGGAAACATCACCATTATCTCTTCCTCGATTATTGTCCCTTCCTCGATTATTGTCCCTTCCTCGATTATTGTCCCTTCCTCGATTATTATCTCTTCTTTGATAAGAATTATTACTTCCACTTGGTTTCTTTTCATTACAAGTTGATCGATTACAGAATTCTTTATTCGCATAGTTGTGGTTTTTACATTTTGGGCAACGCCAATCACCTGGTTTCATGTGAATATCTCTATCGAAACTTCGTCTATCATTTCTACCTCGATTATTATCTCTTCCTCGATTATTATCTCTTCCTCGATTATTATCTCTTCCTCGATTATTTCCGTTTCTATCATTACGTGGCCTTCTATCTCTTGGTGCAATTTCAACAGGTGAACCCACAGCATTTTCTGCAACTACACCTTCTGCTAGTGGTTTGATATGAATGAATGCACCGTTTATAGATCCAATTACTGAATCAACCCTTCCGAGGAATTTTCCACCAACAATTCTGATACCTGTATACAGTCCAGGAGCTCTACCTTCGAAAGATACCAACAACCCCCCTTCATGAGATGGTTGACTGACACTCCCGGAGAAACTCATAGTTCATTCGCGTCGGGTTGAGTATATGAGACCGATAGTTAGGGCTAAAATAGTCAAAACAATACTCGACCCAGGTAAAAAACCAGTTTCCTTAGAGTTTTCAACGGGAAGAGTAACCATATCTTCGAATAAATGAGAATTATTTACCAACACAACAACTTCGTTACATTTCATTGAAATATCGCAACCAATAACTTTCACTTCATGGATTCCTTCATCCCATAATCCAAAATTTATTATTGGAGTACTCCAAGAATCTCCTGAAACAGATATAATGCCAGCAGATAGATTATCTATGGATAATGAAAATAGAACCTCTTCTCCGTCTGGGTCGCTAAATTGACCTTGTGCCTTCCAAGTATCTACTTCCCATCCATATTCAGAAAGAGTGATCGTTGGTGGCGAACTTTCTTTCATTATATCCAGATAAAATATCTTATCTACTGGATATATATTTGCGCCATAAATTTCAATCCATAGATTAACTAAGCCCGGATTTAATCCAGCTGATTCGACCATTAGTGTTGTATCAGATATTATTGTGGTTGTTTCAACTGTAGCCATATTAATATTTCCAGTTTGTGTGAAACTATAATCTAAATTTAATTCGGACCATCCCTGGTTTAGCTCAATTTTTATCGGATGTGGGCTTTGGAGAATACTGGAATCTGTTGATACAGAAATCGGAATTCCAAGGTACCATGTCCTATTTCCAGAACTCTGTCCGGCCACATCAATCGCCTCACAGGTAACGTCCACAACCCCCTCACTGGGTACAATTCCTGAGAATGATTTATCAGGTCTTTGGAGTATATTCGCAGAATCATCAGCATCACAATTAATCTCTAATTGAGTAAGTGGTTTTTCATCGGTAAACCATGACGAAACACTCTCCCATTCGGCCCATACTATTTCTCCACTTTCTAATGAAGGAAACCATGATTCATCAAGAGGCGCATTTTCGGTCCAAGCTGGTGGTTCATCAATTGGTATAGGCGCAATTGTAAAATCTGCAAAAATATCTTCTCCACTAGGCCAAATACTTTCACTTCTATGAGGGAATAGAGTATACTTGATATTTTCATTATTTTCGAATATATACGTAGATGAGCCGTCTCCTACGCATGTCCCTCTTAGTGGGGCATCTTCATGAGTCATAGGCTCGAATTCAACATCTCTTCCTTCGCATTCTTCCCACATGTCTAATCTTAAATCTGGATTACTAGGGAATGTGAAATCTAGAACAGCATTGGTCATATTAGACGCATTAAATGCGAGAGTAAATTCCTCCCCTTGGGCCATATTAGGTATAACCATCGTAGCATTCATCCATAGTTCAAGTCTACATTCATCTACTCCCTCAGAAGTTTCAATCAGGATATTGCAATCTCTTTCTGAATTGGGATAAACAGGAACTTCTTCACAATCATTACTAGATCCTATAGCAGTGCAATCTCTTATGTCTGCATGATTAGAAGGAACTAAATTCCACTCTTCTATTATGACGCCATTATCTTGCCAAGTAGCATTCTTCCAATCTAACCCAACTCCTCCTCTATGGGGTGAAGACTCTCTCAATCCTATTCGAGTCATCGCATATTCTATACATTCTGAAGCAACAGCCTCAACGGCTGATTTTTCGTCAGTTGAAATCCACCCGTCTCCCCCACTAGGATACAACTCTTCCAAATATGAATCAAGTTTTTCTCTCAACAAATCAACACTGCTGCCATTTATCCATGCTCTCGCTTCTACCTCTGCAGAATTCCAGTCGTCATCGACCACAATGTCAAAATGTGCATGAGTGTAAGGTAGAATATCTTCGAAAGTAATAGAACTACACCTATCTTCTATACTCCCACCCCCACCTCCTAGTTGATTTTTAGTTATTATTTCTGTATCTAGTTGATTATCTTTATTTTCTAATGGAAAAAACATTGAAAACATAAGAATAACGCAGATTGCCGTCAAAATTTCCGTTCGTCCAGAATAACTCACAATATATCGAGAAGGTATACTCACATCATTATATCGTTTTTATATTCATAGATTTTTCGAATAAAATCACTAATTTAGGTGAGCCTAAATTTGATATACTCCATCCTACTCCGAAGTTTAGGGCAACCTAAAGATACGGAGATAGAAATATGAAAAATAATAAAATAATTGCTATAATGATGACATTAAGTATGTTAGCCGCAGCTTTTGCTGGCTGTTTATCAGATGATACTGATAATAACTTTGACGAAGTAGATGGCGGATATGAATATGCTTCAAATGTTGATAATCACAGAATGCTAGTTGAAGATGTTTGTGATATCAAAGATCTAGCGGAAGCGCATGACTGGGATGGAGTAAAAGACATCTACATGAATGGTAAGCACGCAGAAAAGAATGACGGTTCATACAGAACATTACAAGGATTTGCAGATGCTACAGGTAAGCAACATGGATTAGATACCTTTTACGGCACCGATTCGCCTTTGGATGACTATTTGATGTCAGCACTAGATGGAACCGGTATGTTTGCAGGTGCATCAGATAGTGTTCGAGAGCAAGCTGTTGAGAAAGGGGTTCAAAATCAGATTATGGTTGCATATGCAATACATGAATTAAATGCGGCTATTAACAAAGCAGCAGCTGGGAACTTCGGTACCGATGATGCACAACACGCATGGGACGAAGGATGGGCATTTTATCATGGTCTAGATGAGTATGCTTCATGCTCTCCATATGCTACTGGAGACAAGAGAGCAGGTAACTATGCAACTGCAAATGCAGATGGTACTGCTGTAGCAAATGCAGCAATTCTTCAAGCAATGAATGATGGTCTTACAGCTCTAAAAGCTGAAGATCTTGAAGGAGCAACTGCTGCAAGAGACGATATTGTTAAGAATTTAGTAATAATTTACTCTCAAGCAACAATTCGTTATGCTCACAAGATGAACACTGATGATACTATCGAAAAAGCTCAAACACACCAAGCAGAGGGATATTCTTTCTGGAGAGTAATTGAAAAATACATTGCTGAAGCGAATCCATCACCAGGTGACGATTGCTACAACGGCGTTACAATGACTGTTAGTGCAGCAGCAGCTGATGAATGTGCGGGATACATGTACATGACTGATTACGATATGGGTGACGGTTCAGATATCTGTTACAATATGAATACTCACACTGTCTCAGCAGATACTGACGAGAATTCTTGTCTTGGATACATGTTCTTAGAGAATTATGGTGAACAAACTTACACAGGTTGTTACAACAGTGCATCTCATGATATGAACAGTTCTTGGAATCAATCAATTTGCGAGTCATGGGATTACTATGATAATGCTTCATGGGGTTCCACTACTTTCACTGGATGTTACAACATGGTGTCTCATGAAACATCAAGCGATGATAATGCTACATGTATATCATACATGTGGGTTGAAGATTATGTAACAGTTGCTGGACAAGACGGTTGCTACAACAGTGTATCTCACTCATGGGATACAGCAGTAGATCAGACTACATGTGAATCTTATGGTTGGTATGTAAATTATGGTGCTACTATATTTACTGGATGTTACAACATGGTATCTCATACAACTGATGCAGATATGACTGAAGCAGAGTGTAGTGCTTTTACGCACTTCGATGGTTTCGGAACAACTGGAATTAATGGAATCTACGATTTCAATAATGTTCCAGTAGCAGGTACTGATTATCAGGCTGCTGTCCGTGCACATCTCCAACCTGCTTGGGATATGCTCGGAATTACAGCTGAAGATATTGGAACACTCCAATAAATAAATTGACGATTCGATGTGGGCTTTTTACCCACATCGAAAGACATACTTAAACGGTAACGGGAGGCGCTGATTTATCTGGCTCACAGCAGGTAATCATTAGCTTCATCATAGTTAAAATGGGACTCACATTCAATTTTAGCGTCTCCCGTTAACCCAATGCTCAGTTTCCTAAAAACTCACATTAAATTACTAGTATCTATTCGTACACATGTTGGAATAGGGTATTAGTATGGCCAATAGTAAGATAATCACTATTCTAATCACTTCAATCTTGATAATGACTTATGTTTCAGGGTGTATCAGTAATGATAGTGATGAAGGTAGTCTAGGTACTCTAGTAATTGCATATGAGATCAAAGATAATCTAGATAACATTGATTCAAACCCTCAGGTTTTCGCAGAATATCTTTCTGAGAAATTAAATTATGATATTTCTCTGTTCAGTGTTGACTCAGAGGGTGCCATGGTTGAAGCTTTGAGATTTGGTAATGCCGATATTGCATTGATGGATGCAGGAGCCGCATGGGTCGGTTGGCAACAGTATGGCTTAGAAGTTTTAGCTGCAGATCTTAATGTAGATGGAAGGACATATTACAATGCTAATGCATGGGTGAAATCAGATAGTGACGTTGCTAGTGCTCACCTAGATGATAACTCCCTCACAGATCCTTTTGCACTTTTATCTGGTAAAACATCTTGCCATACAGGATGGCTAAAATCAGTAGGTATGCTTCTCCCAATGGGTTACCTAATTGGCCTAGGTTATGCAAATATTATCGGAGACCCGAATGATGTAGAGACCATAAGAAATACTATACATGGATTTTTTGACTCTAACTCTTCAATTCCAGATACTGGAACTCCATATTACGGTTATTCAGGTGCTTTGAAATGTTTATCGGAAGGGAAGGGAGATGTTGCCTTTTTAGAAGAAAATAGTGTAGATATTCTTTGTAATAATGAGGTTTCTTCTCTCAATCAAGAGTGGTGCCTTGATATTGAGGAGTATACCGCATTACCTGCTTTTGGAAAATCCCCTAGCCATCCAGTGATGTATAATCCTAATTTTTTAGATTCAGAAATTACAAGTAAAATCACAAATGTGTTAGTTGAAATGAGTAGTGACCCCGAAGCGACTAATATTCTCGAGAATATCCTAAATACCCCTGGTTTCATTGCAACAAATACTTCAGTACACCTGGGTAGTTATTCATCACTAATTTCTAATATACCGGGTATTTCCGCTTACTATGAAGATAAATTTTCTTTGAATACTTCAGTTTCTCCAGATATTGATAAAATTAAGATTGCTTTTGATTCAGGTAAATTGTCTGATGATGTAGATAAAAATCCAGAACTCTTAGCCGATTTTCTCTCTCAAAAATTAAACATTGATGTTGAACTATTTATTGTTAATTCTCAAAACGAATTAATCAATAGTTTAGTAGACGGCCATGCCGATATTGCAATTGTTAACTCAGAATTAGCATGGGTTGGGTGGAAACAATATGACTTGGCTGTAATGGCAGCAGTAGAAATGGAAGATAGTAGGACATATTCAGATATTTTAGCTTGGGTTAATTCGAACAGTTCAATCGCAGCGAGTCATTTAGACAATGATCATTCGACTAATCCTTTTGATTTGTTGGAAGGAAAAACATCCTGTCATTCTGGTCCTTCAGATGTGGGAAGTATGATGCTTCCAATCGGTTACCTAGCCAAAAATAATTATCTTGAATTAAATCAAAGTAATGATATAGATTCTTTGTCAGAAATAGTTTATTCTTTTTTCAATTTTAATTCATCAATACCTAACCAAAATGATACATATTTTAGTGATTTAGGTGCCCTAAGATGTCTTTCTGAGGGCGGAGGAGATATTGTATTTTTAGAAGAAAACACTGTTAATATGTATTGCGACAATACCGTTATTTCAGAAAATATGGATTGGTGTCTAGATACTGAAGAATATACTTCTCTCCCTGCGATTGCTCCTATTCCAAGTGATTCTGTAATCTATAATCCTGATTTGCTGGATATACAGACAAGAACAGCCGTCTTGAATGCTTTAATTTCACTTAACTATGAGATGTATTTGGAAAATTTCAGTACACGAGGATCGGTCTATACTGGTTGTTATGATATCTCAGTACATGTAATTGATGAAGAATCTCAGAAAAATACTTGTGGTTCTGAGATAATGGATAACATATTAGGTACGTCCGGATTAACCAGAGCAACATCTCAAGAACATCTAGGGCAATATTCATCATTCGTAGCAATTATTCCTGGCATTTCTTCTTATTATTCTGGTATCTTTGCAAACTAATTATTTATTGAAATTAATTTTTGAGTTTTTACTTCAATCCGTCAATACCAAATAGGGATTAGGGTCGCCTAAACTTAGTGATTGAGTGTGGGAGGCGAGTCTATGGAAGAAATTCCTTGTAAGATAGAACCAATTATACGCTTAAATGACGTTTCGATAGGATACAAGATGGAAGAACCTTTAGTTGAAATTCCTAATTTAGAGATTTTCCCAGGAGAAATTGTTGCAATTGCTGGTCCCTCGGGTGTCGGAAAGTCTACTCTATTGAAAACAATTGCAGGGCTTATTAGACCTATTTCTGGTAGTATTGAAGTCTGCGGTAAATCCTTTCCTGATAGACCTAATAGAGGTGAATTAGGATATGTTCCTCAAGGTTTAGGTTTGGTTAGACATGCCAGCGTATTACATAATGTGATGTTGGGTGTAGATGCAGGTCACAACACTCCTATACCATTCATTGGTGGCTTTCTCCCCTCATCTTTTCTAAAGAAAAAAACTGCAAAGAAAAAAGCTATTCAGGCAATTAATTCTATGGGACTTGAAGAGAAAATCAGTGAACCAATAAGGAGGCTTTCGGGAGGCCAACAGAGAAGAGTCGCTACTGCTAGAACATTGGCCCAATGCCCTAAACTGATCATGGCCGATGAGTTCCTAAGTGAGTTAGATGAAAAAACAATTGATATGGTCCTTGGTGAGGTTACAAAATACGTTAGATCTAGTAATGCTGCACTTCTTGTAGTGGAACATGACATTACTCGTGCTAAGATGATGGCAGACAGGCTATTGATAATTGATGATGGACGGATTAATCCGTTTATCACAGAACCTACTGCATTGGAAGTGAAGATATGAATTTTCTTGATAGAATTAGCAGACCCTCATGGCTTGGAATCTGTATTCTGATATTTTTATTCAGTATTATTGTTTTCAACGGAATGATTAATGATTGGGGTAGAGCGTCCCAAGGTCTTGGCAATCTTATAACATTCTTCAATGAATCATTATGGCCACCTGACTGGAGTGTCCTTGAGCCACAAGTATATCCAGTATGTACTGTCTATCCGAATTTTATGGATTTCACATGCTCAACTGCTTGGATTGGGATGGTAGAGACAATAAAAATTGCATTTGTATCAACTGTGTTTGGGACAATTTTATCTCTTCCTCTATCATTATTAGCAGCGCGTAATTTGAATCCATCATGGGTATCTTATTCATCCAGGTTTTTTCTAGCAGCATTCAGAAGTTTACCGAGTCTCATTTGGGCAATATTTTTTGTTATACTAGTAGGATTTGGACCTCTAGCAGGAGTTTTAGCTATGACCGTTTATACTGTAGGATATCTTGGAAAACTCCAATATGAGGCAATAGAAGGAATGGCTAAAATTCCTCTTGATGCTTCTGAAGCAATGGGTCTTACAAAATTTGAAACAGCACTTAAGGTAGTTATTCCAGAATCTGCAAACGATTTAATATCTCAAGCGATTTTCATGTTTGAATATAATTTCAGGCATGGTACTGTAATTGGAATAGTAGGTGCTGGAGGAATAGGATACTACATTAATCTATATTTGAAATTTTTACAATATGACAAAGTCATTGCATACTTAATTATTATTTTCGTGGTAGTATTAATCATTGATTTTATTTCAATTAAAGCACGATCATATTTTACAGAAGAAATCGACTTACCTCGTTCAACTTGGAAAAGTGTTTTTTTACCTTCATTTCTTAAATAAAGATAGTGTTGATTATTCAATTATTGCTATATTGCCAGTCCAATGAAATACTAATAATTCATCGGTAATTCCTCTACCAAAACCAACAATCATCCCACCACTCGAACCTACATAGTTCTCTGTCCACTCTCCGTCATTTGTTTGTTTTAATAACCAAAAATTACCACTACAAAAATCCCCATATAGATATCCATTTTGTAGAGGTTCCGGCCCCCAATCCATCCAAAATCCTCCGGTTATCGAACAATTCCCATTTTCGTGCCCGTAAGCTAATACAGGATAGGTTAAGTCATCATCGGTTTGATTACTATTTTCATAACACTCACCATCTTCTTCGAAATCTTGGAAACCTTCTTTTATTGACCAACCAAGATTCTTTCTTTCGAATAGTGGGACTAAATTTATTTCTTCCCAACAATTTTGTCCAACATCTCCAATCCAAATCATGTTATTTTCACCCAGTGAAAATCGCCATGGATTTCTTAGACCATGATGTAAGATATATGGGTCATCTTCTGAGTTGTTGAGTACGGGAGAAATTTCCCCATTTTGGTATGAAAAAAAGTTAATGCTTCCAAGAGAATTACTAACATCCTGACCATTATCCCCGGGGTCATTTGCACTTCCTCCATCACCGATACCCCACAGATATTGATTATTTCCAATACTAATCAAGTGTCCTCCATTGTGATTCCTGTATGGTTGTTCTATAGATCTTAGAGGTGAGATAGTAGAAGGATCCAGTAATCCATTTTCCCCTATTTTTATTGATGCTAATACCAAATCTGACTCATTAGGTCCATCACAACTTCCTTTTTCAATGTATGATATCAGCACAGTTTTTGATGTATTGAAATCTTCATCGAAGGTCATTCCTAGAAGTCCCTGTTCCATGTGACAACGATTTACAAATGATGTTAAATCAGCAATTTCTTCGAGTTTCTCTCCATTCCATGACTTAACGAATCCATTTAGATAAATAATCCATAATTCGCCATTTCCAGGATTTAAGATTGAATGATGAGGAGTTTCGAATCCTTCCAAAAATAATTTACATTCAAGATTAAAATCTAAGGATATTTCACAGTTAAATTCTGTTGGTTCTGGCCATTCAAATTCGTCCTCAGAATCTGAACCAATACACCCCGTCAATTCTGAACAAAGAATTATTAGAACAAATATAGCAAAATATTTCATATTCTCCCTCTCATTTTAAGTAACCATATGATTTTATGTTTATTCAAAATAAGCCTGAATTCCAGGTACATTGGATATAGCTGCAGCGTAAGTCCCCAAGTGATCTTCGGAGTTAGCAACAACCATTCCATCTGTATTCAATAAGTCATTGAGGATTTCTCTTCCTTCATCATCATCTCCAAGTTTTGCCAATCCTTCTTGAACAATAATAACGGTTTCTTCATCCATCACTTCTGAATTATACATGGCAGGGTGGCTGGGAGCTTGCCCAAATGCAGGTAACATTACATATTCATCAATATCTAAGCACCATTCGTAGCGATCTTCTCCAGTACAGTATGAATTTACTACTGAATCTTTAGCCAGTGCCACATCTCCCGTTCCATCAGATAGGCACCTAAGTGCTCCTTTGTAGGAGGAGTAAGGCGTTCCTCCCTCAGGGATACTAGAATCATCTGAGAAGAAACCATACACTGTATCTCTTAGAGACTCAATTTCATTTTCATCACCTACAACTTCCGCATATCCATTACCAATCAAATAGCCCATAGGGATGAGCATTCCTGCACTTTTTAGCCATCCTGTATGACAAGAGTTTTTTCCTTCCATTAGTGCAAATGGATCTGTAGTGTCATCATCATCGAGGTAAGCTTCCGCCATGTCCGAGTCTGCTTTTACCCATGCAGTTGCATTGTAGTATACTCTACCATCTGCTTTCTCTTCAGCAGCCAAGACATCTAATCCGTATACTTCCCATGCTAGCCATGCCGCTGCACCATCCATGAATGCAATATCTGCATTACCTAGTCTGACAGCTTCAATTGCAGCTCCCGAATCAGTGACTGGAAATATCTCAACATCCATTCCTGTTATGGTACTAAGTTTATCCGCTAAATGTTGTGGATTTTTATCCCAGATTAAGTACGTATCTTGAACTTCAAAAGCAACAATAAGGCAATTATCTTGATCGTCACATTCTTCATAATCAACGTCAAAAATCATGTATATAGTCCCTGCACATAGTAGAACCCCTACCATCAATATTGCCTTATTTTTTACTGCCCAGTCTGTAACCGTAGCCGCCTTCATACCTTTACCGAGTAATAACATACAAATAATATTTAGGGTGACCTAAAACTATTAATGTTCAAGATTTTGTTCAGATTTATGAATTTATTAATCAGAATCCAAATAGCCATTTTGGTTTTGCCATTTTCCATCTCCAATAAGACTCCACTGCTTTAAAAAGTTCAACTCTATGTCTACCAACTCTCACAAATTTAATTTCTAATTCTTGAATTTCTTTTCGCCAAAAAGCTCTCGACTCTTTGGGAAATGATTTCTCGAAACGTTCAGGTGTAGCCATAATTTTCCAATTTTCTAATTCTGAAATTCTATTAATAATTTCATTTCTAGCCTGATCTGAAAAAATCTCTTTTATTTCTACCATTACTCTTTCTTTACGAGTTTCTAATTCAATTACTACTTCCTCGAAAGTAGGTATCGATATATCTAAAGTTTCACCAGCATCTTTGATTTCTGAAAAAGTCATTTTTGATATTTCTATTATTTCTCCATTTAGATTTATTAAATCATCATGGAATACAAAAACAACTCCGTCAATTGATTCTCTAATATCAAACTCCCAGTATCTGAATTTCTTTTCGTCTAAATTATCTATTGAATTCCTCAATCCTTGAATAGTATTTTCCAAATTAGTCCCTGATGCTCCTAATCTGTGACCTGAATTTTTCATAGATTTCTCCATTTTTTCCTATTTGATTATTAATTTTGATACGAAGCAACCATTGCACGAACGGCATCTTCTACAGGTATTTCCCCGTCTAGTAATTTACTTAATGACGATAAGAAAGGTATTTCAATATTTAATTTAGGGGCGATTTTTACAAACATTCTCGTCGCTCTAACACCTTCTGCAACCATATGCATTTCATCTAGAGCTTCTTCTAATGATTTTCCATAGCCCAACATTTCACCTAAAGTTCTATTTCGACTTCTTGGGCTAGTTGCAGTGACATATAGATCTCCCAATCCTGCAGGTCCGAATGCAGTTGAAGGTTCTGCTCCCATTGCATCCAGTAGCCTAATTCCTTCACTGAATCCTGCTAGAACTAATGCGGCCTTCAGATTATCTCCCCCTATACTATTTCTAAGACCATCAACTAGACCGCAAGCAAGTGCGACCGTATTTTTGAATGCCCCCCATAATTCTGCCCCTTCTGGGTCATCTGCTGGAGTTAGTACTAATGTATTGGTAGAAAGCCTTCCAGCGATTCTTTCTGCAATCGACCTATCATGGCAAGCCACTAGGGCAGTAGTCATCACGCCTCTTGCAACCTCTGGGGCAATTGTAGGGCCGGTCATTACAACTAGCGGATTAGATTTCTTTGCATCTTCTAATCTTTTTGTGATTGCTTTAGATATTATACCTGAACCTCCTTCTTCTTCAGGGGCTAATCCTTTGGCTAAATCTATTAGTAAATGTGATGGTCGTAAATATGGAATTATTTGGTCAACAACTCCTAGAATTATGCCACTAGGGACTGCTAAGACAATAATCTCACATTCTGTAGTGATATCTTCAATTTGCATAGTAGCCTGTAATTCTGGAATTTTTGTGTGCGGTAAATATTTTTTATTGATATTTTCAGTCATTATTGACTCATATACTTCATGTTCAATGGTCCATCCCATTACATTATGTCCATCTTCACACCATACTTTCGCAAGTGCTGTTCCCCAATTACCCAAACCGATTATACCTATGCGAGCCATAGTGCCACCCATTTCAGTCGCTTTAACTCCCCGTTAAGACCCCTTGGGTATGAGAAGACGCCATCCGTTGCATTCTTGACTCAAATGCTCTCCCGAAGAACCAAGCAGGGGTACCCGAGTGGTCAAAGGGGCTGGGTTTAGGTCCCAGTGCGTAGTGCTTCGCAGGTTCAAATCCTGTCCCCTGCACCATTTTTAAAAAATGAATTAGTTGATTTATATTATTTTATTTTCTAACTTCATACCGTTGACTTAATGTCCCTCTCCCTCTCATGAAGTAATATGTCTGTAGAGGACGTCTCATTGGTTGAATCTAGCGTTTCGTCAGAAATAGATAATTTAGTTGAAAAAGATAGTCTCGACAGAGAGCTTGATAGAATAAGATTGAGACGAACAGATAAAGATAAGAGATTCCCTAAAACATTTGACGACGTTGTTTTAATTTTTGGAGTAATTGCTGGAATTGTATTCTTTGGAGGGGTGACCCTGCTTTCTTCTGGGATGTTTGCTGGAGATTCAATATTAATTGATCAGACACTGTCTAAAACTCCTCTTGATACAGGAGGTGAATGTCGTGACATGCAAGGCGAATTATGGTATCAGATTTATTCAGAGCATCTTGAAATTTTCGTTGAAACCCATAATGCCCGAGATGATAATTCTTCAGTATTAGTTGTTAGATTCACCGATTTAAATAAGTCAGATATTGGTGAAGTTCATTACCAAAGTGGTCAAGGTGATATTGATATTTCATTTATCTTAAGTGGCGAAATTAACCCTGGTGATTATTTGTTAATTGTTAGCCTTTATCAAGGGGATCTCGATAGTGGACTTTTGGTTACTAATTCAACAACATTCTCAGAAGTCTCTGAAAAACTTAAGATGATCGGAAATGAAAAGATAGTAGACTTAGAAGTAACAACTCATTCGTCAATCTATATTTCTGATCCTGATCCTAGAGCCTGTTTCACAATGGAGATTCTTGGTGGGTGGGGATGGATTTTGATGGCCGCTGAATGGGCAGGTGGTAGAGAAACAGCAATGCTTACTGGAGGCAGTGCGAGCGTTCCTGCATGGTGGATGGCATTCATTTCTTTGGGCATGTCTATATTTTTCTTATGTGTTCAATATCCTTTGATGCATCGTATGTATCACCGAGACACTGATGATTTATTGACTGATAAACAACTGCGCAGACTTATTGAAAGGACTTTACGAAAATCTGAAAATGATCAGAGAATAACGATAAAATTTGAAGAAATGAAAATGCAAGAAAGAGCGATATCAATCGACGTCATAATTCCTTACAATACAACGAATAAAACTATTGGCCAAGCAACAGATATCCGTGCTGCTTTTACAAGAGATTTATTAGAAGAATTTGCAGTTTTTGGTGAAATGAGGCCACTACAAATAAAATCTATTTCTCTTGATGGTATTAATTCTAATTCGAATCATGAATTTATACTTTCTAATGACCTTTCCATCATTGGTTCTGAGAGAAGTATTTTATCGGAAGATTATAGCTCGTTTTTCTCCGGTCTCAGCGCTAATGGTAAATTAGAAGATAAAACCATTCATTTACTGGATAAATGGTTTAAGAAACACAATCTAATCGACTATGGTTCTGCTATAATTGTTGATGATGAATCTATATTAATTAGGGTGATATATACTCCTATGATGCGTTTCTCATATTTTCTTTATCGAAAGTCATTTATTGATATGCAAGAAGATTTGAATGACTATCTTAGTGAAGTACTTGCTAAGAATCTAGGTTCTCGTGAATTGATAATTAGCGCTAGAAATGAGAAAGCGACTCTTTCAGATAGAGCACTGGCAGGAAGAGTTGAATTGGGCTCGTCACGAGTTGATTATCTTCTATTCGAAGGGAAATCAGAAGATACAGACCTAGTGGGTGAGGCTATGGTCGCTAAACAAGCAGGATTAACCGGAGTTCTATTGCAAAATCCATTCATGGGAGATATTCTATCATCTGTCGAATATGTTGCGTACTCAAATAGATCTAGGATAGATAAATATGGGTTTTGGGGATTGATTGTATTTGTTTGGATCCCATTCATGGCGAGTGGTGTATTGGTAGGTGCTATGTTGGGTTTGGTAGCTAGAATGCGCTTCAGAAGAGTTCTACTTGCCTGTTTAGTTGGCGGCTCAGCGGCTTCAATAACTTGGGCATACACTGCTAGAGGGATTATCGAATTCATGGAAAGGTATCATGCTCAAACATTCATTCCATTCTTAATTTTACTTGCTTTTGTCTTTACCTTTCTTCATCTTAGAAGGAATAAAAGAAGAAGAAGAGAAGAATTATTCAGGGAATCTATGGCATTTTTTGCGACATCAAGTAATTCTAATATCTAAATAAAAAAGTTCGGAGTTGAAATAATGAATAAATTATTGCAAATGGAAAACTTAGAACGTCACTACAAAACTCCAGCAGGTGTAGTCAAAGCCCTCGATGGCGTGAGTTTTGAGATTCATGAAGGTGAGCGTATCATCCTTCTAGGTCCGTCTGGTTCAGGAAAAACTACACTCTTGAATTGTCTTTCCGCACTTGACAGTCCTACTAGTGGAAAATATAAATTTCTTCATGTCGAAGTTCCACGTAATAATTCCGAGAAGATGACATCGTTTAGAAGGCAGAATATTGGTTACGTGTTCCAATTTTTTAATTTACTTCAGGATCTTACAGTTCTTGAAAATATATTATTGATTCAGGAATTAGCAGGTAACAAAGATTCCTCTCGTGCGAAGGAATTGTTGAAACTTGTCGGCCTAGAAGCCGAAATCAATCGTTTCCCTGGAGAGATTAGTGGCGGTCAACAACAGCGTGTTGCTATCGCTCGTAGTATAGCAAAGAGACCAACGCTCTTACTTGGAGACGAATTGACTGGTAACTTAGATACTGAAACTTCAAACAAAGTCATGGAGGCTTTAGTAGATGCGTGTAAACAAGAAAATATTACCTCTGTTTTTGTTACTCATGATGAAGGGCTAGTTAAGTATGCTACAAGAGTCATTCGAATTGATAGTGGTAAAATCATCTCTGATAAAAAGATAGATAGTTTACATGATGGAGTCTGATTGGAGGTCTGTTCGATGTCGAATCTACTGAATAAACGCTTGGCACGCAGTCTTTGGCGTACAAAAACCCGTCTTATTGCTGTTGTCTTGATGGTGTTTGTTGGTGTTTTTGCTGGAATCACCTTTGGCGGCTATGCGCACAATCTCGGCGGCATGTATGACACAATACAAGCTGATGATGATAGAGGTGCTAATCTTGCAGATATTTGGATTGATAATAGGAGTGTAATTTGGACGCCAGAACAAGTTAATGCTTTCTGCAACTCCTTATTCTCAAATTGGGAATCAAACACCGTAAGCTCATTCTCTCTAGATTCATGTGAGGGGCGAACCGTTACTCAGGGAGCGATGTTTTACAGTAACGAAGATGGCGAACGTATCATTAATTCTCTTTGGTATGGAATACCTGCTGATGCCAATGCTGACCGCGTATGGATGCCTGAGAGTAATTCGGAAGGCCGTACAGCAGTTGCTGCCGATGAAATTGTCATAGACGCTCACGTCACTGATGCTCTAAACCTCAGTCTTGGAGATATCGTCAGTATAGGGGCAGGAAATGCAACTGTAGATTTTACTCTCGTAGGATTAGGTTATCATCCATTGCATGTTCTTATGGCTCCTGAAGGTTCAATATTTCCTCCTGAATCTGGTGAATACGTTGTCGGCTATCTTTCTGATACTGGAATGGCTAGACTTACCGGTAATGCGATAGGTGCCAGCAATACGATTGTTTTGGATGTTGAAGGCACACCTTTGTATGACTTACCAGACACTCAAGAGTATGAAGGTTCAGAAATCGATGCGGTGAAGGCGCTGGTTACAACATCACTCAATGCTACCGAATTGGATGCACGAATTAGAGATCGAGGTCAAAATGAACCGGTAGAAATTATGCGACAAGATTTGGCTGGTGCCGAGAGAACAACAGTTCCTTTCACCGTGATGATTGCATCAATTGCAGCCATTACCATTGTTTTGAGCCTGCAGCGTTTGGTACAAAGTCAATCTAGAGAGATCGCGGTATTACGTACCCTTGGCGTCGAACGCTCATCGCTTATGATTGGCTATCTTTTTGCTCCTTTGGCCATTGGAGGAATAGGCTGTGCTTTAGGAGCGTTGGCTGGACCTTTGGGGATGAATGTAATGTTAGATTTCTACCAAGACCTTGTTGGTCTACCAATTGTTGAGAGAACAGTTCCGTCTTCAATCTATTTTTCTGTTCTCTGTTCAACCATGTTAGTTGTTTTTCTTTCAGGAGTATTTCCTGCATGGAAAGCGAGTCGTCTTGATCCATTAGAAGTATTAAGTGGGCAAAATGAAATGCGTGTAGGTTCTAACAAACTCCGTAAACTTACTTCATGGATGCCAACAACACTTGGACTTTCAATCCGATCAAGTGTTCGTAAACCCATTAGACTGATGATGACGTTTGTAGCAGTTGGAATTTCTCTGATGCTTTTTGGTTCGGTTCAAATGATGGGTGCAGGGCTGCAAGAAACTATGGTTGGTAGCCTTGAGAATGATCAGATATGGGATGCCCAAGTATACATTATATCTGATGCCGAAGGACCTGTTTTAGATTGGGCAGAAAATAACTCAGCCAATTATGAAATTATTATTGAAATGCCCCTCGGTTCAGTTACTGATTCTGAAAATATTGAGCGTTTATTCAATATTGTAGGTCTTGATTATTTCCAAAGTGGAATGCGACCAATCTCAGTTATTGAGGGAGATTTCCCAAATGCCAACGGAGAGTTACCTGAAGTAATTATGGATGAAGGCAGTATGGGATTTCTAGGATGGAGTGTTGGAGAACAACAAACTGTAGGTATTAATGGCGTTCAACAGGATGTTGAAATTGTGGGAGTATCAAGTTCTGAGCTCGCCAGAACTATGTATTTTCTACGTGGAGATTTAAGTGAAATCCTAGGTGTCAATGCAACTTCCATTTATCTTCAGCTACCAGAAGGAGTAGAGGTTAATTCCGATTTAGGTAAGGCTTCTACTGGTATCGTAGAGCGGCAAACCCTTCTCGATGGCATTAACAGTTTACTTGATCAACAAACCCAAATCTTCCAGGGCATGATGTATCTTGGACTCCTGTTCACTATAGTGGTAATGTTCAACACGATGATTATGAATGTTGCAGAACGTGATTTTGAATTGGCAACATTACGAGTATTAGGAGCTTCAACACGTAGCCTTGGTCTGATGCTTCTGTTTGAAAGTCTTCTTATTGGTGTCATCGGGGGTATTGTTGGTGTTCTGTTTGCCTATGCTGGAGCAGTGGGCTTAGCAGCATCATTTTCATCCTGGCAGTTTATAGTGCCTGTTACTATTATCCCAAGCGTCGCCTGGCAGTTGATGGCAGGAGTGGTTCTTATTGCAGTAGCAATGACTCCATTTGGAGTTTGGAGATTAAGGCGTATGGATTTGGTAGAGAAAGTAAAAGACCTATCTCAATGAGGCGCATATGATGAGGATTGTAACTTGGAATCTAAATGGCATCAGAGCCGCGCATCGTAAAGGACTTGATGATTTTATTAATAAAATAGATAGTGATGTTTGGCTATTTCAAGAAGTAAGGGCTTTACCTGAACAGATGCCAAAAAATTGGCAACCAATAGGTGGCCATGAAATTATTTGGCACCCCGCTGAGAAAAAAGGATATTCAGGAGTCTCAACTTGGTCAAGAGTAGGGATTTCTGAAGAAGGTCGTGGCATATCTACGAATGTTGATATCAATGACTCTGAAGGACGTGTTCTTCATACAAAACATGGAAATCTTCATTGTATCAATATTTAT
>Ga0208941_1000103_pt1 | contig 27233 bp, 30 predicted proteins | sample AOAMet2_C27A4_35_2_FD_188080 | JGI IMG/M metagenome (GOLD analysis project Ga0208941, IMG submission 188080) | Ammonia-oxidizing marine microbial communities from Monterey Bay, California, USA - C0912_C27A4_35 (SPAdes) | ecosystem: Environmental > Aquatic > Marine > Intertidal zone | place... | reverse complement strand
GCTACGTTACCAGTAAAAACATTCATAGATTCAGAAGATGAGATTTTACCATCTGGGTTTTTATTATCCCACCAATTACCCTCATCTTCAACCATGAATAACGACCTATACTATCTGAATTCCTAGATTAAAATTATACAAAAACTAGTGGAAGGTGTAATAATAAATCGAGAACTATAGCGAGTGCTCCAGCTTCAGAAGAAGGGTTTGTATCAGTATTACCGCTTGGAGGTGATAAGCGTTGAAGTTCGCCAGCATCAAGCCAAACGGATGCGCAATTCGGACAGCCATCTATTTCAATTAATTCAGTAAGATTACCATCTATTTTTCGGAATGCGAAGTCTCGAACTTTCATACCCGTCTGACAGAATGGGCAGCAGATATCTACAGAAATTCCCTCGTCTCTGAATCCATCATGAATCACTTCTAATTTTTGATTACAGATTTCAGAAGATGCTGCCTCGGGATTTAGTGCGAGGCCTGAACAAGTAGGACAATGTGAAATTCCATTTCGTAAAAATACAGACTTTGAAGCATTATCTGGAGATATTAGAGGGCTACCGTCTCGTGGGCAACGCATAACTCCGGAGGTCATAATTCTCTCGAATAAATCACATCTATTCAATACTTACCCGGATAGATGTAAATGTGACTGTTTTTTGAATTGTTTATAATCTGTCGGAACAATATTCATTTGATGACTAAATATTGCAAATGGTGTGCAGGGAAAATCCCTAACGAATTAGAATTATGTTCAGGCTGTCTAATGTTATCATCCGAATTTATGGGGACAGATATCAGGCCATTCTTATCTGAGAAAAGAAATAAAGAAATCAATAGATTTCTGAAACCAGGTAGAGGACTTAAGATTGAACAAAGGATTAGACATTTGGTGCAAGAAGTTGAGGTACCCGTATCGATCCCCCCAATTCTTAAATCCAAACGTAAGAATTCAATAGCACATTGGACTTATGAGTCTACAGAATGGGATGAATTAGTAGACTATTGGAGGAGATTCAATATTCTACGCCCAGGTAATTATTATTTTCCAGACGGCACCTCCCTATCTATCGAGAAGAATCAAAAAATATTCATAGGAAGATACAGATTGACTCGTAACATACCTATTCTCGATATCGCAGAATGGCTATCTAACTCACTCAGGATAAATTCAATTAAAAATTGGAGTGATTTTATTTTATTATTAGATTGTGTTACCACCACTCTGCCAGATAAAAATTACTTTGGAAATAACGAAGAGGAATGGAGCCGGTGGATCAAAGAAAACTCATGGAGAGGTATTGACTATCCAAGGAAAGTCCCACCAGGTCAATATATGAATGCTTCAAGAGTTCCGCCGTTCTTAGAATTCATTGAAAGAAAGTGTAGAGAAGAAGGAGACACTAGAGCACCTTCTGAAATAATAAGAGAAAATATTACACTAATGGAAGATGAAAATTTTGGAATAATCGGAGAATTATGGACTGATATATATTATGGGAAGGAGAATTATATTGAAGAATATCAATGTAAAAGTTCCCCTATATTAGTAACTCAAAATCATAGATTGAAGATACTGGTAATTGATAGAAATAAACCTTCAACATGTTCACTTGGTAATGACCCTAGAGATTGGAGGAAATTAATGGCATGTGCACTATTGCCAAATAGAAGTCAGGGATCAGAATTCATACAAGGACTATTGATGAACTGGACTAAAGAATTAGAACTATGGAAACCTAGCCTTAGACAGATACGATCTGCAAGATTATTGCATAATGAAATTGAGAAATTAGGAGATAAATCATCATTAATTCCAATTGACTATAGCAGCGAAAAGTCTGGATTAAAAGTTCAAGGAATTTCTGGTATAAACTATGTTATATCTTCTGATGAATCTAATAAATTGAAAGTAGACGCCATACAAAGCATCACGGATATAGATGACGTAGAACATAAAGGATTAGATCTGTGTATAGATCCTTTAATGGATGATCATGAGTTACCATTCGGCGATATAGCAGTAGGTTACGTACTAGCATTACACAACGATGTAGTATCTAGGAATTATATATTCACATTAGACTTCTTCTTGAATGCAATAGATGAGAATACATCAATATTGAAAGATTATAATTATTGGTCAGTAGTTGAACATGATTATCATGCAGGACTAGAATCAATGCATGGACATCATGAAATGGATGAAAATATGGAGAGGGCAATTGAAGAATATGAAAATGACTTAGAAATACAAAGACAGCAGCATGAATTTGAACAACAGCAGCATGAATTTGAACAACGGCTTCGAGAGCGTTCTAATGGGAGGATAGATGAAATGTTGCAAGAAATGGATACGGAAGCAAGATTTGAATTTTTCTGTGATTTAATTGAACAAAATAAAAATGGTGAACATAATGAATGAATGCGTGGCTTGTGGAGAAAGCAATAAAACTCAGATATGGTGTGAGATATGCACACTTCTAGTGCCTAAAATTACAGGATATAGCTTAGATAGGATTCCAGATAAGATAAAAGCAGATGAACTAAGAAAAAGCGTCGGGAACCCATCTTCAGATATCAGAAAGGTTTGGAAATCATTCAATCTTTTGGATTCAGAAAATAGAGATTGGGCATTAGATAGTAGAGTTGAAAAATCACAAACAAGAATCTTTGACTGGAATCGAGAAATAAAGGGTACTGAGACGATATTTTCAAATAAAGATGAACGGATATTTCGAGATATAATAAGAGAATATAAAATTGAAGAAATAAATGATATGAAAAGGCTGCAAAGAGGATGGATTTTACCAGATGGAAGCCATTTATCTTGGATTACAGGTAATTTTTTCTTAGATGGCGAAGTTATTAGATTACCATACAGAGACTTAAGAGAGATTTTAGAAACAAATCAGAATAATATATTCAGTTGGAAGATTCTATTATACTCAATTTCCTTAGCTACTGAGAATAAATATCTAGATAACAGACCCAATGCTTGGAATTGGGCGAGAGGTTTTACTAAGATTGGAGATAAGAATCTCATTAAACATCCAATAAACAACCTAGATCTAATAGATAATAAGAGAGTATTTAATTTCATACAACATTCACTTGTGAAGAATGAAAATAGGGATTATTGGTTAGAAAACTGGTCGGAAATATTGTCAGACAGGACAAGAATGTTCGTCAAAGGATATAAGGTACCGATATCATTAATGGTAGACAAAGGAAGACTTATGATAAGGGTTCGAAGAAATGATACCTGGAGAAAAATAAGAGTCCCTAGAGACCTGAATATATGGTCTACATTACTTAATTGGAGCCTTAGTACGCCCGGTCATGAGAATAGAATGAAACTCGAATGCCTACAATATTATTTATTCTGCGATATTGAAAGAAATATAATATCAGATCCAGATATTAATGGCATTAAATTCCTTAGAGGGATAATAGACCAGTCAGATGGAAAGGTGGTTCTGAAAGGAGTTAAGAGAATAGAGGTCACTGGAGAATTAGGAGTTAAGTATGCAGTTATACCTGGACGTGGTCCACATCAATCCAGATTCAGAGTAACTGCGGAACCTATCTCAGAACAAAATATAATTGAAGGACAAATCAATAATTTCATATTAAGAAGAGAGAATGTGCAACGTATGGAAAGAGAAAGGAATGGACTAGTGAGAGAACTTTGTATTGTAGAAGATCCAAGTCTGCGTAAACTGGTAATTGGAGATGCAATAGGGAGTATTGTGATGGCTCTTCTTAATGATAAAACGTCAAGAAAAAATATAAACACATTGGATAATTATCTTTCGAGATTTGAAAGGCACAAACGTAGAGGAGATAAAAATGATAATTTGAGAGAAAGGTTTGACGTCAATAGAAATTATTTGGAACAAATGGAAGCATTGAGGGAGAGATTACAAAATATCAATAGAGCCGCAGATGATTTAGATCCAGGAGGGGCTCAAATCAGAGAAGAACAAATGAATGAGGTTACAATGAGAATTGCTAATCTTCAACGAGAGCTCGACGACGTCGGCCCAGCCTAGAGTTAACCCAAGTCATACCAGGTACAGGTTTTTTATTGAAGAAACACTTAATTATCTCATCCGAATATCCAAGATGAATCATAGAATCGATTATTGTTTCCATGGAAGCTTTTTGAGGTGACATATTACGATATTTCCCTTCATTGTTAATGAAAGATGCATTGCCAATAGGCTCACCTTCTTTAGAAAGTATTTCAATGGCTAAGGCGATTATTTCTTTGGCAGAATCAAAATCGATAATCTCACAAAGATGATCTTGGAAATTGAAAAGAAAATGATTTAGTTTATCGTTTCTGATGATAGATGGGTCGTTTGTTTGATTATTCATATCGCTAACTGAAAGGCGGTCATTTACAGATATTGAAACTTTATTGATTAGTTTAATCGCCTGGGAAACATCACTTTTGTCGATGCCCCATTCTGATGCAATTTCTAATACTTGAATTGCTTCCGATTCTAAATTACGGTTCAAGAGCTCTAAAGCAGCGATAGCATATACTCTACGTCTATACTGAGACCTATCTTCTCTAGTAGATATTAACTGTAAACCAATCATGCCATCTCTGTTATGAGTTAATTCCATTCGGCTATTAGCTTTGGAAATTATATCTGCAATCTTAAGGCAAATTGATGGAGATAAATTAGCAATCTCCACCTCTTTAACTATCTTATCTGTATAGCTAAGATTTCTACGAGAATGTCTATCTTGAAGAGCAGCTAATCTCCTTGATTGATAGGAACTACTCTTATCAATACCTATCTGGCTACCTAAATCAGAAGAACTATTCGTTCTTCTTGTAGTTTTAACCTCGCTAGGAAAGGTATAGCAAGTGTCATACTTTAATGATTCAAGTTGAATCCCACAATTACCGCAATGATAATGCGTGACACCTTCTTCTACCGATTTACTCCCACATTCTTCACAATTTCCTCTACCATTTATTCTACTATTTTCTCTATCTGAACCGCACATCTTAATCACCTCAAGGCCCGAAAAGGGAGAACACTCCAGTCCCAAATAGGTAGGTCTCTTCGCCGGACTTACGAGGTTATGTCGAAGGCGCTTAAACTTTGCGGTCTCATGCATCAATGATTACTCAATTTATTACAAAATTAGAGAGAGCGAGATTTTTACTTTTACGATAAAAATAACGTTTCGGACTAAGAGATTTACAGTATTCACTGATCAACATTGAGATTCCCTCCATTTGTATAAATTCATCACACCTTCTGCAAGTTCCTTCATTGTAATTCCTGCACCAAGATTATCTAAAGCTATCTTCACGAGTTGTTTGATTTCATCGTCCGCATCTTCCCCTATTATCGTATTTATTATCGAATCTATACCTATTGATTTTTTATCTGAAGAGTCAAGTAAATGATTCAACCTTTTGACTGACTCTTCATCATCTATTGGCATTCTGAAACCTCGGACATAGAATAGTAACATATTATTTCATCAGTCCATTGACTTAATGGCCCAAAGTCTTCAAGGAAATCAAAGTGTTGTTCATCCGATTTTATTGTTCTTTTGAAGTGGTCATGACCAAGGACAATAGCCTCATCTAAAATTTCCGAATATATAGCAATTGTATCTTTATCGGTAGATGACCAATAAGCATCTCTCGGATGTGTGTGTATCCAGAGTTTATAGGGAGTCAAAGATCCTATTGGAGGAGATAACTCTACGCGTCCAGAAGTGCCGATATCGACCCACATAGTTAATTCTTGATCATATAATATACTGACCTCTCGACCTAATTCATTTGCCAAAGACCAAAGAGATATCCAATCCTTTTTCTCAGCGAAAGCTGCTAATGTTTCCTTAATTACTATAGAATCATGATTTCCAGATTTTACCATCTTATCTATCTCTAATTGAGAATGAATATGTGGCGATACTGAAGAATCCAGGGCCTCATTATTTGAATCAGTTATTCCTTGTTCTAATCTGGCAGCAGTACCAAAAGTAATATTTGAAATCTGAGGAAGAGGTCTTTGGGCGTTATCCTCACCCGAAATAATACGTAAAGACTGAATGATCCATTGCGCACCATGAGCAGCCGCAGACATATATCCGAACTGTATATTTCCAGATTCAATCGCCCCTTCAAATTGGCAAGACTGCGACTCCTGATTAGGGGTTAATTGAGAGACTACTGAAGTATCAACAGTGTTATCTATCGCAATATATCCATCGCCTAAACATCGTAAGTCCAACCAAGATTCACAGTTTTCATGAACCACTTTACGAGCTTGATGAGAATCAACTGCTACGACTACTAAGTCACATTCATCTAAATCGCTCTTTACCCTGATGTCCCATGGAGATGGGTCTAAAATGATATTTGGTCCATCTGTAAAAGATTTATCAGTGTTCGACCAGAGACGATTACATAAGCTGATAACTTTCAAAGCTCCAACATCTGAAACCGTGAAATTTTGATGTGGTAGATTACTTTTTTCTACTATGTCTGAATCATATATACGTATCCTTATATCACCCAATCTTTCAATTAAATCACCCTGCTGTAAAGTAGGGTAAAGAACAGAGGTTAAGTTAGAACCTATTCCTCCTGCCCCTATTATTCCAATTATCAATTCACTTTTTTTAATCATATTTTTACTTCCTTTCGATATTATTGGCCTCGCACCAATTCGGCAGTCATTGTTCTACACCACTGAGATAATGGATGGAAAAGACCATCCATCTTCTTTGAAATTCCGGCTTATACTAGCTAGCATATTTTTCATTGTCCGCCCGTTAGACCTGGCATTATTCGGATTGTACCAACATCGGCCCAATTAGCATCAGCAATATCACTTGCTTGTACCATTCGGTTATTTTGATAAATCCAAGATCCCTGATTGCCTTCGATGAGATCTAGTGTCTCTTTCTTCGTTAGCGAAAGGGATGAATGTCCAGTTCTATCGGCGATTTCTACATTTGTCTTGATATCGTCCATTGACTGCTCCTCCATTAATTTATGACTTCTACTTGCTTCCCTATTTTATGTCCGGGCGCAGACATAAGTAATATTCAATCTAAGAGTATATGAACTGTTCAGAAAAATTACCTTTCTCTGGAGGAGTGATACATACTTAGATAACAGAATGAAATATGGAGAATACGATTAGAATGTCAGTTGATGGGGCTCTTGACTCAATCGAAGCGTATCGAAGAACCGTTGATGGGCTACGAGAACTAGGATGGAAAGATCTAGAATTAGATTCAAAAAATAGAGGCATTAATGCCAGTTTTGAAAGTCCGAAGGATATCTGGGAAATTTTACTCAACTTCGAAAAAGACGGAATGTATGAAGTTCAATCTAGGTCTTCTTGGAAGATAGGAAATGAGATATCAGACATAGTTCAACATTTAGTGAATAAAATCAATCAAGGTAACTCTACACATGATTTCAGAATGAACGATAACGGTGCTTTCGAAGTTAAGACGAGAGCCAATATTTCAGAAAAAAAAGAATTTATGAAATCAATTAAAAAATCAATGATTGAAAATATCCAAGCGTACGAATCATATGTAGAGATGTTGAAAAGATTCGTGAACATAAAACCTGAATATTTAGACAAAGAAACTGAAGGTTTCAAGGCATTAATGGACTCCAATTATGTCCCAATAAGAAATGAACAAGAACCTTTGATTAGTATAAATTTGCAAAAGTAGGCAATCGGCGGATTAAATGGGACACGTAGTGTCCCGAGTTCATGCAAAAGTCTGCCGAGACTGGTGGAACTCCGCTGAGAATCATTACAGCAGCGGCTATTTTCGATGGTCATGATGCTGCAATTGGCATCTTCAGACGTATTTTCCAGTCAATGGGTTGTGAAGTAATTCACTTAGGTCATGACAGAGGAGCAGATGAGGTAGCTAGAGCCGCTATTCAGGAAGATGCACATTGTGTTGCAATTACTTCATATCAGGGAGGAGCTGTAGAAATGTTTACCCATACTAAACAAATATTAGACGAGGCAGATTTTGGTCATGTTAGTTTAGTAGGCGGAGGAGGAGGGACAATTCTCCCTAGTGAAATACAGCACTTACTTGATTCTAATATAGCCAAGATATACTCTCCTGAAGACGGTAGAGAATTGGGGCTTACAGGTATGGTATCTGATGCTATAGAAAGGGCTTCAAAGAATAACTTGCTTGACCCAGTAAGGTTTGAAAATCTGAAAAAACCAATCTCTGCAGATAATCATGGTTCAGTATCAAAATTACTCACATTAGCTGAAAATGCAGATGAAGAAATATTCAATGAAGTTCTGAACAAAGTTAGATCAACTGGTGGTTCGGAATGCCCAGTCGTTGGTCTGACTGGAACTGGAGGTGCTGGAAAATCAAGTCTCACTGATGAATTGATGTTAAGGATACAAAGAGATAATCCAGGGACTAAAATTGCTCTACTTGCGACAGACCCTACTCGGAAAAGAACGGGAGGGGCATTACTGGGAGATAGAATAAGGATGAACTCATTATCTGATGAAAATCTATTCATGCGCTCATTTGCTAGCAGAGATAGTGGTAGAGAAATTGCTGATTGTATAGGTCGCTCTATCGAAGCCTGTAAGGCTGTTGGATTTGACCTGGTAGTTGTTGAGACTAGTGGAATCGGACAAGGTAATGACGCAATTACCGAAGTTGCTGATATTTCTTTGTATGTAACAACAAGAGAATATGGAGCGCCTAGCCAATTAGAAAAGTTAGAAATGTTAGATTCAGCAGATATTGTAGTTCTGAATAAGTTCGATAGGCCGGGGGCAGAAGATGCACTTGCAGAAATTCGTAAACAGTTCAAAAGAAATAGAGAGATGTGGGATGCAGAGAATTCTGACCTACCAGTCGTTCCAACCATTGCTAGTCAATTTGCAGATGCAGGAGTTGACCAATTATGGCAGAAACTTTGCAATTTACTAAATGAAAAATATTCTCAATCATTTTTAGCAGCAGAGCCTAGATTAGGTGCTGACGGTCTACCACATCGATCTTCACCAATACCTCCGGAAAGACAGGGTTACTTGGCTGAAGTTTCAAGCACTATCAGAAATTATCATTCTAGAACTGAAGAGGTTTCTTCAAAGATAAGGCTGGTTCAACAATTGGAAGCAGCATCAGAACAAATGAAATCAAAGAAGAATAAAACTGCGGCTGAAGGACTCAAAGAAGAAGCAGATACTATTCGTTCAGAGATACCTGAGGGTGCTTGGGAGAGTTTAGACAATTTCAGAACTAAGGCAGAGGAATATCGTTCTGGAGCAACTAGTTACACAGTGAGAAATAAAAATATCCCCGTTAAAACAACCAAAACTACGCTTTCTGGATTAGATATGCCTAGAGTTGCATTACCAGATTACAGCGACTGGGGAGATACTCTACAATGGATTAGGAAAGAAAACATGCCAGGTTCATTCCCTTACACTGGAGGTGTTTTCCCATTCAAGAGACAAGATGAGTTACCTGTCAGAATGTTTGCTGGAGAAGGTAGTGCAGAGAGAACAAACAAAAGATACCATTTCCTATCCAAAGATCAAGATTTCAACCGACTATCAGTTGCTTTTGATTCACCTAGTTTGTATGGAAATGACCCACAAGAAAGACTAGACATATTTGGGAAGGTATGTGAAAGTGGAGTTTCAATAAGTACAGTTGATGAAATGGAGAAATTATTCGAAGGATTTGATTTGTGTGCCCCTAATACATCAGTATCAAAAACAATCAATGGAAATTATTGGTGGCACCTTGCTGCTTTCTTCAATGTAGCAATTAGACAACAAGTGAAGAAATTCGAAGAAGATAATGGACGTAAACCAAATGAGAAAGAACATTCTGAAATTAAAGCTAGAACTCTGAGTACTGTTAGAGGTACTGTTCAAGCAGATCAGTTGAAAGAATCAATGGGTCAGAATACCTTAGTATTCAATCTAGATACTGCACTAAGAATGATGGGGGATGTTGCTGAGTTTTATGTTGATAATGAAGTAAGAAACCATTACTTCGTTTCAATTTCTGGATATCATATTGCAGAAGCTGGAGCAAATCCAATATCTCAAGCAGCTCTTACTCTATCTAATGGTCTAACATATGTTGAGTTATTCAATTCTAGAGGATTAGATGCAAATAAATTCTTGAGAAACTTCAGTTGGTTTTTCTCAAATGGCATGGATCCTGAATATGCAGTAATTGGAAGAGTATGTAGAAGAATCTGGGCCATTGCTATGCGGGATATGTATGGAGTTGATGAGCGTGGCCAGAAACTGAAGTATCACATACAAAGCAGTGGTCGTTCATTACACGCTCAAGAGTATACATGGAACGATTATCGAACTACATTACAAGCACTTTATGCATTAGCTGATAATGCTAATTCACTTCATACCAATTCTCGCGATGAAGCATTTGGTACACCTACAGAAGATACTGTCAGAGATGCAGTAGCAATCCAACTAATTCTTTCGAAAGAATATGGATGGTTGCAAAATGAAAATCCACTACAAGGATCTCATGTAGCAGATTGGTTAACCGATTCTGTCGAAGAAGAGATTTTGAAAATATTTGAAGAAATGCATAGACGTGGTGGTGTTCTAGGAGCTCTTGAAGTGAATTATCAAAGAAATAGAATACAAGATGAGTCAATGATTTATGAACATAGGAAACATTCTGGAGAATTACCAATTATTGGAGTTAATACTTTCGAAGAAGGAGTTGATAATTCGCTATCTGTGGAAGAGTTTGACATTGAAGTTACACGTTCAGATAAAGAAGAGCGAATGATGGTAATTGATAGGAACAAAGCGTTCAAAGAAGCTCACGCTAAAGAGGCAGAAGAAGGCCTAGCAAGACTCAAACAAGTAGCCAGAGAAGGTGGTAATCTGTTTGAAGTCATGATGGACATTGTAGAATACTGCACGGTTGGACAAGTAACACAAGCATTGTTTGAAACTGGTGGGAAATTTCGCAGGAATATGTAAGTTAAATCAAGCAACACTATCTGCCAAATCTACGAATGAATCAAGGCCATCACCATCTGATTCTTCTTCTGAGTCATCTAATGAATTATTGAATGAACCCGACAAAAAAAATAGGCTATTGGACTCAATAGTTTAGTTTTTCTGTTGAATTCAACAGGCACATTATTCGGCTCAACACCTATTCTTCTTCGACATTACTTATTTTATACAATCTGATATGCCAACAAGGTTCTCTATTATGAGTATTAAAACACAATGGATTATGTTTAATGCCCCAAATTCCCTCTTTTATTTCATCATTAACTAATTCGATAAGACCAATCTGGTCACCAATAGTTTGTAATGACTTAGAACAGAAAACCTTAGTCTTACCAGAGTAAGATTTTCTCTCGTTTTTCTTAGGAATGAGAAATATTTCCTGGGCCCAAACTTCAGAACTATCTTCAATCCCATGTAACAAAGAAGAATTTACTCTTAGAGCCCATTCGCGATCTTTTACCTTCTCTGAAACCAGAGTGTTCAACCCCAAGTGGGCATTACTACTTTTGAAGTTCCAATTAAAAATCCCTAAGTCTTCATTTTGGTCTTCAATTGATTTAGATATTATTACATCCCATTCCATGATCATAGTTATTCATGACGGTATATAAACGAAACTAAAATTTTGATACTGAATGAGCATATGCACAATATTCACAGAACTCACCTGCTTCTGGAACTGTATCAAAATCAAGACATTTCTTTCTCTTGGCAGTTGCCATGAGATGGGATATGAGGTGATAGTTATGAACTATCTCATTGGGTAAATTTGTAAACATATGTTGCTAAAACTGCTCCAATGAATTGTGGAGCGAAGTGCATCCATGAATCGGCAAGACTAACTTTCCCAGATACGATTAGGGCACTAGTTACTGCGGGATTGAATGAACCAAGAGAAATACTTCCTACTGTCATTGCACCTGCAAGTACAACAAGTGCAATAGCGGCACCATAGTAACCATTACCTGAAGTAGATTCAGTAGTTGCAACATTCAAAATCACATAGGCTAATGCAAAAGTGAAGAGAAGTTCTGCTACTACAGCCTCAGTCCCTAACTCAAACATTTCAGGTGTAGGGGCATCAGGAAATAGTAACCTTTCTACAATCAAAGCAGCAGAAACTGCTGCTACTATCTGTGAAGCAATATATGGTAGAACATCATCCTTGTCACACGCACCTCTAAGGTATACTGAGACCGTTACAGCAGGGTTATAGTGAGCCCCTGATATATGCCCTCCAGCATAGATCATAACCATCAGTGCCGATGCTATAGCAAATGGTGCATAATCTCCCGCTGAACCATAAACTGCAGCAGTACAAACAGTAAGGGAAAGGAAAAATGTTCCAATAAATTCGGTAGTCAATTTATGTTGCATGGTGTATGTCATAAACCGTGTTCGGAAACATAATACTCATCAATGTTATTCTAATTATTCTTCGTCGAAGAAGTTGTACGGAGTTTCTGGAGGTGGTGGAAGACGTAAATATCCAATAGGCTTAGGATTGCTTATTTCTAATTCCCAAAAGTCATGTAGAGTTTTTTGTTCATTAACATCGCTGCGAAGAATTTTATCTTGAGAAAGTACCCATGCCAAGGTCATATCATCTAGTGGGCTAGCTCTTATCCACAACTGATTAGGCATGGAACCGGCCCAAGGAAAAGTGTTTAATTCAAAGGTATCAAATCCATCAACTATTGAAAATACGCCTCTTACTGAGGAGCTATGGGGACAGGACGATTTAGATTGTGATGAAATAATATTTTCAAACTTAAACCAATCTTTTTGGTTAACTAATTTAGACGAAATTTCTATAAAAAATCCTGTTTCAAGAGCTTCTTCGTCTAAATTAGTTCTTTTTAGTAAATTCACTAATCCTTTCGGTATTCGATGTTTGGGGAATGTTTTGACTTCCTCAGCAGTCCTACCAAATGAAAATATAGCATCTTCTAATTCATCATTAATTGTATATCCTCCTGACCTAACTAAAGTCAGACTCCAAATATTTTTATTTTTCTTACTTGTACTCATTTAATCACTACCATAAACAACTATTCCCTAACCATATATCAACCAAGCAAAAACTAGAGAAGTTATGATTTGCCGCGCACACAGGTATTGGATTATTTCATTGAGTTCCAAAACATATAAACTAAACATGATATTATACGGGTATTGCAAGAGGGACGCATTGTGAGGATTATGGATAAGGAACGCGCTCTAGTGACTGGTGCCTCTAGTGGCATAGGTATGGAAATTGCGAAAATATTGGCCTCTCAGAATTGTGACCTAGTTATTTGCGCTAGAAGAAAAAATGAACTAGAAAAATTATCTAAAGAACTGACTGAAAAATATAATATCGATTGTGAAGTCATTGTAGCTGATTTAACTACTGAACAAGGCATTAACAGCGTGATTCAAAAGGTTGATGAAGTCGATATTTTAGTCAATAATGCGGGTTTTGGCATACTAGGAAATCACACTGAAATGCAATCAGAAAGGCAATTGCAAATGATTGATCTAAACATTCATGCATTAACTAAATTAACTCATGAATTCAGCAATCGGATGGTCAAAAAAGGAAGTGGGAAAATAATGAATGTTGCATCTATTGCAGCTTATATTTCAGGACCAGGGTTTGCAGTATATTGTGCAACGAAAGCCTATGTCCTCTCGTATTCAAGAGCGTTACATAAAGAATTGAAAAATAGAGGAGTTACAGTGACTGCACTTTGCCCTGGTTATGTAGTAACAGGATTCCAAGAGGTAGCCGGTATGAAACTTAGTAGAATGGAAAAATTATCTGCAGTACCTGCAAATAAAGTAGCAAATATTGCGATTAAGTCCATGCGTAAAGGGAGAAGGGAGGTAATGCCAGGAATAGTAAATAAGCCATTACCTCTAGTTACAAGAATAACCCCCATGTGGTTACAATTGATTATTGTAAAACAAATATTGAAGTGATTTATCGTTGACATTTAGGGCAATAAAAAGTAGAACGACCTGATTGAACTATCCTCAGAATAGTTCCTTTGCATGACACGGTCACGCACTCTTCGCCTTCCCGATTGAATGCTTTGAATTTTTGCGCGAAATAACCCAAATCAGACTCTCCAGATACGCCTCTGAAGTCTGAAATTGTTGAACCGCCTACCATTATTGCTTCTGCTATAACTTGATTTGTATGCTCAAAAATACGCTGCACTTTGACTCCAACTTTCTTACTTTTACCAGCAATCTCTGCCGCAGTTCTTAGAGGTGATATTTTGCTACGGAAAAGTATCTCACTGACATATATATTTCCAAGACCAGAGACTACTCTCTGGTCTAATAATGCACTCTTTATTGGAGAGCGTTTACCTTGAAGGTTTGACTTCAAAATTTCAGCAGTAAATTCTTCAGTAAGAGGTTCAGGGCCAAGACTAGATAGCCATTTCTGCTCTGACTCTTCGGATGTCAGAAATGTATCCATGAAACCAAAACGTCTATGATCAGTATATACAGCAGTTTTAGCACCATCATCAAATTCAAAATATACATGGTCGTGTTTACCAGAACCATCTGAACCAATGGTCCAAACTCCTGTCATTCCAAGATGGCTCATCCAAGTATATCCATTAGATAGACGAAATAAGAGATACTTGGAACGCCTATCAATTTTCTGTATTTTAACTCCAGTCAGTGTTTCCTCAAAATCAGAAGGGAATGGAAAACGAAGATTTGGACGCCTTAAGTCTACAAAACTAATCGTAGTATCTACCAAATGTGGGACGAGTCCCCGGCGAACCGTTTCAACCTCTGGCATTTCTGGCATGATTGAACCATAGAAGGTAATCACATTATATTGACTATACGAATATGTCTTATCTGATAAACATAGAATACTTGAATAATGCCCCACATCTAGGGTTAACATGGATAATAGAGATGAGATACCTTGGGCAAACCCTTCAAAGAATCCAAATAGCGTAGTTCAAGTTCAAGGCGCCTCTATGGGCCAATATACTCAAACTAACGCAACTTTAGCATTAATTTTAGCTGCTGTTTCATATTTCATGTGTGGGATTTGTACCGCGGTTCCTGCTGTTATTTTAGCCAATGGTGCATTGGCGATTACAACTAGTCAACCGGGACATCCTGACCAAGGACTGGCCAAAGCAGCACAAATTCTTGGATGGATTATGGTTGTTTTGACTATTATAGGAATCTTAGTATGGTTATTATTCGCTGGACTTATTGGCGGAGCTGTTTTGTTAGAAAGTTAACTACTTTCTTTCCGAATAACAAAAACTCGATGCTGAGATTCAAAGTGAGAGATATCAATATTCTCTAATAAAGAAATTTTTTCATCGGATTCGATTAATTCCTTGGCCTGTTCAAATCTGGAATCATCGCCGCCTTCAATCCATCTTTCACTAGCAGCTTTGAGCGATAATAGTCCAATCCCTCCAACTTTGAGAAATGTCTCTGAAATATGTAAAAATGATTTCGTTTGATCTGCTATGCTAATATCTTGATGAATCCAATCTACTTTTCCTCTAAGATAAGGAGCAATTGATAATGGATTTCTGGCATCCCCCAAAACTGGAATCAAGCCGGGCCTATTTTCCGATAATTTGCTCAAATCTCTCATCATTCTTGGAGCTATTTCTACTGCTATAATTTGACCATTATGATGATTTCCTGAGCCACAGACATGGTCGTGGATATGACTAACCGTGGTTCCTGAAGACGCACCCAAGTACAGACAAGTTGAACCTACTTCTGGAATCATAAGGCTAGTCTCTTTCTTACTTTTTAGTAGACTAGCAGCCACTTTGGATTTACTAGGGTCCCAGTGACGCCATTCAATGCGACTGTCCTTTTTCCTTTTCTCGCCTCTAACTGAAACACCCCTTACTGCATTTCGGGTCCACAATGAACGACCCTCTTTACGAATCCCCCATGCTAATTTCTGAGGTTTCCTTCGAGCCATAAATTCACTTCCTCTTAGGAGGTTTTGGGAATCTATCTTTTATCGACTCTGCTTCTTTATGTATTTTCGAAACTTCTTCCTTAGTCCACGGTTCACCATTAAAATGATCTATTCTTACAGCTATACTTGCTTTACCTGCCAAATATCTTGCTACTTTACCTCGAACCCAGCGAGGGCTACGACTGACTGCTGGCATCGAAAACAGAATTGCCCCATGCTTGGGTGGAGGTGCACCTCGTCGATGTGCAGACATAGCAGCATTCGCCCCTAATACCTGTAGACTGCCTGACGGCATACGGGCTAATCGTTCTCTTCCACCCGCTAAAACTACTAATTTCGCAGCGCCAATAGGACCAATTAATGCTGATAAACTGGGCAAGTAATCATTCGCTAAAACTCTAATTGCATTTTCATGATTTGATAACCTATCTGCAATATCAACTACTGATTGTGCTTGAGATTTTACAACTCCCCACTCGTCTTCGGAGGGTTGGTGAAGAGTTTCGGGGACTTCAAATCGTTCAGAAACCTCATTAATTGATGAAGAGGAGGAAACTACCTCAGGTATTTCTCTTCTCATTTTATCAAGATCAAGTTCAGATAAAAAAAGACCAATCCACTCAATACACCTAGCTTCAAGAGTAGTCCAAGATGCTCTGAGTTCATTATTTGCTCCAACCATCATATCCAGACGTCTATCGATATCTCCTGAAGAATCTGCAACTCCTCGCTTAGCTAAACGAGTTGATGCCTCGGTGAACTTCAGAACTTCTTCTTCTGACAATTCAGGCCAATCAGAACATGATAATACCCCTAAAGAATCAGGAATAGCGTCAGGAAACCTTTCTTTCAAGGAACGTGCTTCAGAAGTCATTCGACCTGATTGTAAATCTGAAAGGCGATTTACGAGAGACTTGGTTGAGATTCTGTTCCAATATAATTCATCAATAATCTCTTCGTTATCATCTATAACGCGGGCCAATCTCCAATCATAGATGATACGCACGGACTCTTCGACATCGACTTCAGGCTTCAATCTCGCGATTCCGAGCGAAGGCATGAAAACTAGTATCTATTGGCAGGGTTATGGACGGTAGGCTGATGCTATTGGTAGGCATTGGTGGTGCTATAGGGGCCATTTTAAGATATATTATTTCAGATATTATGCCATCAGAAGGACTTCCTTATGGCACCATAACGGTGAATCTAATAGGATCACTGTTACTTGGAATTATGTTTGGTGCTATCGCTGCTGATGCATTAATTAGTCAAGATAATCTATTACTATTTGGAACTGGTATTCTTGGGGCATTTACCACTATGTCTGCTTTCGCAATGGACACCGTTAATCTATCTGAAAATGAATTTTCTACTGCGATGATTTATGTTACTCTGACTATTATGGGAAGTATTGGTTTGGCATGGTCAGGATATAGGATTGGAATTGGATTGTTTTCATAATTTAGAAGATATTTCTGGTCTTGGATGAGTAATGTTCAATAAGACATTGATTTACCACTATTCGGTTGAAGATAGAAATCAACTGGTTGTGAGAAGTTATGTTTTGTCCAGAATGCGGTACGTTAGGTTTTATGGAAGCAAATGGGAATATTAGATGCACTAATTATACGTGTGGCTATGAAGGTCCTCTAGCAGGAAAAGATGGGAAAGGAGCAGAATTTACTGACCCAATGACAGGAGAAACAATTGATCTCGGAGCAGCAAGAACATCAGTAGAAGTTAAGGAAAGAGATGATAGAACTCGCGGCGAAGATAAAGCTAGAGGGATTTTATACGAGGACAGCTACATATGCCCTAAATGTGATTGCAAGAAGATATTTGTTTGGATGCAACAAACTAGATCTTCTGATGAACCAGAAACAAAAATGTGTACTTGTTCTGAATGTGGACATAAGTTTAGAGAATACCAATAAATTAGCGAAAAAAGAATAAAATATATTGTTAAATGACTAATTGCTCAAACAGAAGCATGAATAACCAGCAGTTAAGGGTAAGTTAAGAAAGGGGCGGCATTATGTTGAGAGTCACAGCAAACACGCAATTAATGAAAGAAATAGTAGACTTGCTTTCTGTGTTAACAGAAGAAGCAAAATTAGTATGGGGTGAGAATGGACTTCACATCAATGTAGTTGATGGTTCGCATGTAGCATTATTATCTGCTACAATAGGAGATGCTTGCTTTGAAACATATGAAGTCGAACCGGTAGAAATAGGCCTAGAACTAGCTAAATTAAGAGACTTATTGAGTTTAGCAGGGCCCTCTGATTTAGTTGAATTAGATTATGATGAAGCAATAGGTGCAATTAATGTGAGAGTAGGCGCAGTACATCGAATTTTGAGAGGATTAGATACAGGTTCTATGAATGAACCTAAGATGCCTCAACTAACTTTCGATAGCAAAGCAACTATTGATCCTACTAAATTATCTAACGCATTAAGAGCTGCAAAATTTGTAGGAGAATTAGTAGATTTAAGCCTAGATACGAATCAAATGAGTGTATCCGTCACGGTAGAAGCGGGTGAATCTGTTAATGTTAGATTTGATGCGGGAGAACTAAGTGAATTGGTAGCCCCGAACCCTACTCATTCAACTTATTCTTTACAATTTTTAGACCCTCTAACAAGAAAACTTGCTGGTGGTCTAACTGATGCTGTAACTTTAGAATTCCAAGATAAATATCCTTTACGACTTACATGGAATAGTAATGACGGAGGAGCTAGTTGGGTTTACTTCCTAGCCCCAAGAGTTACAAATGATCCTTGATTGTTCATCGATGTTATTGAAAGCATTGACGCTTACGCGCGGTCATGAGTAATCTCTCAGTCACTGTAATCATTCCTAGCGTTAGGAATCATGAAGAACTAGATATTGCTCTAAAAGGATTAAGCAATCAAACCTACCTAGGCCCTTGTGAAATAGTCGTAGTTGGACCTATAAATGATCCAGCAAAAAAAGTTTGTGAAAAAAATAATATTCGATTCATAGATGATGATGGCTCTAGAACTAGAGCGGATGCTTGTAACATTGCAATCAATGCTACTGAATCAGAAGTTATACTATTCACAGATGATGACGTAATTGTACCCAAGGATTGGGTTGAAAAGTTAGTGTCATGGTTTTCTAGAGAAGAGGTAAGTGGAGTAGGTGGACCAAATTTTGCACCTGTAGAAGAATCTACAATTTGGCAACAAGTTATTGATGTTGCATTTTGTAGCACAATATTTACTGCTGGAACTAATTATGGTAAAGTTGGAACGAAGGAACTTGATGAAGTAAAACAATTACCTGGTGTTAATTGCGCTTACAGACGCTCTGTTATCGAAGAAATTGGTGGATTTGATGAAGGTGCAATAGGAGCAGAAGATGTCATGCTTGACCATAGAATAAGAATGACTGGAAAGAAATTATGGACAGATAGAACTGCGATTATGTGGCATAGAAGGAGAGATTTGTCTAGGGTCAAGAAACAAATTAGAAACTATGGGCTTGTGAGGACTTTAGCAAGTCATCAATATCCTGAATTGAGAGCACCCACACATACAGCAGTAGCATTATTTCCTCCAATAGTAATTGCAGCATTTACATTCTTTTTTTGGGGTTTAGCGAATGGAGGATTAGCATGGCCAGATTTCTGGGATATTCGTCTATCAACAGTCCCAATGGGCCTTCCAAGACTTGGAGTACACACATTACCAACACTTATCCTGATATACAATCTAATTGCTTGGTATGGGTCATGGAAAGGGAATTCACCAAGTAAAACAAAGAGAACAGTCTTTCTATCGTCAATAGCGACTTATACGTTACATTGGAACTATGGCATGGGAGTTTTGACAGGTTGGATGAGAATTCTAAAAGGAAATTCAGGATTACAAATAGATGACAGGAATAGATGAAATATATTTTTAGATATTTTTATTAGAGACTTATGATATAACCATAAACGCAATCCGCAGCATATGGATTCGGAGCAGTTGAGGCGAGTAATACTAAGAATAGTAACATCTCTAATGAACCTAATTATAGGACCATCAGGAGCATGGTATGCATTAGGATTGAAAGGACTCTGTGTTTATATTGTCCTCATGGCATTTACTAAATTTCTAGTCGCAGAAAGTTTTTCTATTAACGAAAAAGTGTCTAAAATTGGATATAGACTATCACCTATTTTCTTACTATTGGCAGGAAGTTTGCCATTAATCGTTAACGATTGGTATGTTTATGTAATTATCATACCAATCTTATTAGGGACATATATTGGTACTTTTTGGACTGCTTTTCACGGCATAAGAAAATTAAGAAATTCGAGTAGTGAAAGAAAATCAGTAAGATGGTTTCAATATTATGAAATTATGAGTACGATTACAGCCGCTTTCATAGTTTTATCACTAAAGTATGTTGAACTAACACACTATGCAGGTTATCTTGGCGCTCTTCTAGCACTATTAGCATTAATTATTCCAATGAACATAGGGGAAGGAAAAATAGGTATTTCAACTAATGATTTTTCTAATGAAAAAGTAATTCTTGCTAAATTAACTACTGGATCATTTGGAATAATTGGATTCTCATTAGTTTGGTGTATGAGAGTAATCGCTCTACAGTATGCAGGTATATCTGGTATTGCATCAATGGTTGCTATTTCGAGTTTTGTTGGTTTCATTTTTTCTGAAATTAATGAAAGAAAATTCAAACCTGAAGATGCAGATGAGAGGAATTGGAAAATAGGAACTTACTTACTAATTATGGGAATATTAGTCATGATTGTTAGCTTATTATTAAACCAACAACAGTCTTTTCTTATGGGCTACTTGATTACTAGAGGAGGTTCTTCAGGAATTCTCCATCCACTAGAAGTGAGGATATCGGGAGAATTACTTATCGGAGATGGTAACTATATTGGATTGAGAGAGAGATTAAAATTCAGAACTCAGACAAAAATAGTGATTGTATATCTTCTTTGTAATGTACCAATTATATATGCATTAGGGGAAATAAATATTCTCTTAATGGTTGGATTACCTCTTATCACATCACTTTTTTGTAGTTTATTAAATCTTGAAACATTCAATCAACTAAAGTCTCGCCAACTGGTTTAAGATTCAAATCTTCAGTAGTTATTTCAATGAAAGACTTTTTATTTGGTTTATATTGTTTACTTTTTGCTGTTGATGAGTCGGGTGAAGAGGTTGTATGAATGTTCTCCATTTTGTAGAGGATTATCTTACCCTTAACTTGTTCTGTACCAGATATATCAATTAATCCTAAGAAAGAAGATAAGACATCGCACAACATTCCTAAACGTCCAATATTATGGCTCAGATTCATACTATTGGGAATACACAACTTAGGCGGGATTTGATCAATTTGTTTAATCCAGTGATCGAGTAATTCATACATTGAATCATCTCGTTTTAATTGCCCTTGGATATTTTCCATGATTGAAATTAAGCCTTCAGATAATTCATCAAATAACTCTTTTTCTAATGTATCGCGATTGTCGCTCCACACATTACGCTTGGTATATTTTGGAAATCTATATCGATATATGCGACTATCTTGAAGATTTACTCTTAATTTGATAATTAACTGTATTAAAGTTATAATTTGAAGAATTAATGACTTGAAGTTATTTCTAGGTTTCAGGAATCTAAGGGAAAAATTAGCATTTCTAATTGCATTACGGCAATTATTGATTAGAGATGATTTGTCTCTAGGTACTAGATTTAAAACAATAAATTTCTCCTCATTTGAATCATATTCTAAACAAATAGGCTGTGTAGTTGAAGTATTGATGAAAGGATTTGTTAGGTTTTTAGGGATGATTTCCCCGTCTGACATTAATATACCCATTAAATCACGAATTATCATATTAGAAGTTTTACGAGCTTCTTTATCAGTTTCGCTAAGAGATTTTCTTTCGGTACGAGAAAGATTCTTATTCTGAGAACCCGAAGTTGTGAGAGGATTGCCCGATGATTCTAACTCTTTAATGAGATATTTGGATATTTCGTTAAAACCATCAATTAGTTTATTATCACCAACTATAACAAGATTGTCTGCCTCTTGTTTTTCTATTTCTTCTATATATCCTCGCTTTTGAGGGGTTAATGATTTTTTGTGTTTTAGAATCATTTTATCAATCTTGGATTTATTAATTGTATCGAGTCTTACTTTGAAAAATTTAGATTTCATACGAAGAAACCACCAATAGTAAATCTCAGACCAAACTGGTTTATTATCTCTAGAATCCATGATTTCCTCGATTTTTGTACCAAAATCATCTAGGTTAGATAAAGGTGAAGAAAACGAAGGAGTGCGTGAATTATATCGTCTATTGTTGTTCAGATGGTGCTGCATTAATATTAAGAAATCAAGATTTTCAGTTGGAATGATTGAATGAGGTTCGATTTTATCTTTGTTATTTCCTATGCTATCAAATAATTTCCAAGCATCTTCAAGAATATTATCAGAAAGGGATATGTTACCTGGGTTCTTAGATGACCCTTTTCTAAGTCTTCTAACCTGTTGAATTTTAGCAACAATCAAGTATGTTTTACAATAATCATCAACAAGTTTTCGAATATTTAATGAAGATTTTGATGTATTAGATAATGATTTTTCTAATTTCTTTCTGAATTGATGTTTTGAAATTAATTCTTGAAGAGAATCATGGGTTTTGGGGTTATTTACATGATTTTTCCATTCAGAAATAATTAATTTTAATCCCTTATATTCTTCCTTGTTAAGTTTTCTTGGTCCGAGTTTTTTTTCAATCTTCATCCTATTTCTCATTGTAAAATTAATGATTATCATAAAGTCTTGCACAGAATATGCATTGAGCATTATATCCAAAATGTCATGTGTTTTAAATTTAGATGCACTTTTAGTCATGCCATCTAATTCCCCATATATTTTTTTCTCGACAGTATAGACTTTCTTATTGATATACTTCGAAATAGGTTCCTCCCACAGTGAAATTAACTCATCTAAAAAATCATCCTTCTCATTTGAATAGTGTGATTTAATAAACAACTTCTGCGAGACAGTGATTGGTGCTTTCATGCATGATCGAAGAGAATCGTTCATTTATATTTTATCAATATTTATTCACAATAGTGATTTTATTTGTCATCATATAATAAAGTAAATATTCATATAATACTTCTTTTTTGTGTAAAATAATAATTTCACGATAAATTCTATTTGAAGTTCTTGAATATATTTATGAAAAATATATTTCTTAGTTTTGTTGATAGGAGTTGACCTCCCATGTATATACAGAAGTGCATCCCCTTGTATGGCAGGGGGAGAAGTAATACCATATTGGCAGAAATTGCTCCACTCTATATATGTAGTGGAGATAGTTAGTGATGTCGAAATAGGTATTTGGGGTTAGAAGAAGAAAGGAGGTAACGTAATGGAAAACATAACCACAAGAGTGGAGATTGCTGACCATACGGGGCACACCGTCGCTTCACTAACACAGAGACAGACTATTGATCTGATATCTGATAGTGAGCGCTGGGTCTTTGCTGGAGACCAAATGGTTGAGCCTGAGGAATTAGCTCAGGCTGACTGGTCGACAGTTGGGACTGTTAGAGTGATGCCGCGTATTGTGTTCGGTTAATCTCCGATGAAAAATGCTCGAAAGAGGCCGGAATTATGTAAATCAGGATAGGGTATACGCTATTCTGATGAGAGAAAAATAAAAAGAAATCAGAGAAAATAAAGGAGTAGGAGAATATGGGATTAATGAAATGGATAATTATTGGAACAGCAACAGTCGTAGCAGGGCCATTGGTGCTTCCATTATTGCTAGGTGGCAATATGGATGGCATAGATGGATATGACGATGATTGTTGAAATAATGAAAAAATATATGATGAAATAACGACGACTTATTTGAAACAAATAAGACTTGGACATCGGGTACAGATGTAAATTAAGATGGAGTGCGATATAATAGGATAGCGAAAAGCGGTTGTTAGTTGAACAATTGACCAGGCATTGAGAACAATAGCTTGTGCACCACTTACTGAGATGGTGGTGGAGCATTTATTGCTCAAGAATGGAGATGTGGCATAAAAATGTGTAAACGTATCATCAAAATGACGTTTGAGTGAGTGCAAGACTCACAAAAAAATATTAGGAGAATGAAAATGAAAATGAAAGAAATGAAAGAAATGAAAGAAATGAAAAATAAGGAAAATGAAAGAAAATACGGAATTAATAGTTGGAAACAGCACATACGAGATGTGTATAATGATATGGCGGAAGATATAGAATATCTCTTCCCTAACAATTCCACTGAAGTCTTTATGACAGCAATATGGAAAACGTCTGTAGACGAACTAGATGAAATAGAAGTGATGGTTATTATTGATGATAAAGATGATTTATACATTAGCAGTGGGACATCTTCTTTGGTATCATTCATAAATCATGAAGATGAATTGACTAATGGTGATAAAATGCAATTACCAATTAAATGTTGTATCCATACTCATCCTTCAGGAAGAGCATATTTCAGCGAAAGAGATTGGATGACAATTAATGCATGGAAATCTGCGATGAATTCATGCATCGTATTAGGACATAATGAATATCTGGCATATAATGTCAAATCAAAATTAGCTAAAATGGTCTATTATGGGATTCTTAATCATAATCTAGGAGGTGATGAATAGTGATTGAAGATTTGTCTATGAAAGATGATATACAATTAATCATACAGATAATAGAAAATAACGGACATAATTTAGATCCAGATACTATTTTATCATTAACGAATTATATTGAAAGAAACTTATCGATATTGATTAAGATAAGAGAAATTTTGACAGGAGTTACAGCATATCGTACTCTTGTGTTAGAGGAAAAAGAAAAAATCGAAAATTTAGGAGGTGTTTGAGTGATAGGAAATGAAGAAGAATATACACCAGAGAGAAAGAATGGAATTTTTAGATATATTACCCCTAATTTAGATGCACACAATAAATCACTAGAATGGATTGAATCTGAGAGGAAAAGAATTGGAGCAGAGATTGATTGCATGATAGATGATGGATACGACTCAAGTAGAAAATGTCATATTTTCATAAATGGCAGAGAATCTGGAATTAATTATAGATTGACATTATCTTTCGAATCAAGAATTGCAAATCTATTATCTAAAAGAATTCAAAAAGTTGAGTTGAGTCACAGAAATCTAAAATCAATCTTATTCACATTTCAAAAATTAATTCATTTCGAAACACATTGGTATGATCATTCAGAGGGGCGCTGGCAGCATATTTGCTTAGATGTAAAAACTTCTGTAAACCATCTTTTTTGGCCCGGAGATCATATTGTTTCTGTAATGAATTGTTTGTCTGAAGATATGACTTCAGTACTTGATAGGAACATGAGGACTTTGAGAACAGCTATGATTAAAGGAATTATAATTAGTTGGTTTCAAGGTAATAATTCGGAAGGTATAGATTTTAATAAAATAAGTCAATATAGTGAATGGTTAATCGAATTGGATAAAACTGATAGTGAATTTTCATTTGCAAATAAGAGAGATTTGATATTAAAAAACATAAGTAATGATTGGAGTTATTGGGAAGAATCACAAAAAACAACACAGATGAAATTATATGAAAATGTATTTTCTAATTTGGAGGATTTTCAATGAATCATGCATTAAGTATAGCAATAATAGGAGTCGGTGGGATTGGTTCAAATGTAGCTGCATTATTGATACCATCTTTGTCTCAAGGAGACTTGGCAACAAAATTTGAAAATATTAAAATTAATCTGTATGACTCGGATGAAGTAGAAGAAAGTAATATATTTCATCAGAGATTTTTTCCTTCGAACATAGGTGAGAAGAAAGTTAATGCAACTTATAGGAATTTGAAATGTTTTGAAAATGGAAGATTAGAAATAATTCCTCATGCCAAAGATGTTAGAAATAAGCAAGAAATTGTTGATAATGACTTGATAGTTGTTTGCGTAGATTCATCAGAAGCTAGAATGGTCGTTCATTCAACAGATTGTAGATGGGTAGATCTGAGATGTAGAGGAGATAATTTCATGGCTATTGACAACACAGTTACAAATTTAGAAATAGATAAAGTAACAGATAAAAATCAAAAGCCAGGATCTTGTCAATATGAAGGTGCAGTAGATTCAGGAAATATTCAATTCGGTTTCATCAATGCAGCTTCATTCGGTTGCCAATGGATTATACAAAATCTAAGAAGAATTAATATGGAGAAAAACGTCATAATTCCTTTCCCAAGATCTGAAAGTATTACCTATGGAACATTGGGGAAGTTTCGAACAAAGGAGTGGTGAAAAATGGGAGAAAGGAGTGAGTAAGATGTTTTGGAAGTTTATCAAAGCACTTTTTACAATAGAACCAAACGATTTTGAGGATAGTGATTTATAGAAAGAATTGGAAAATTGATATAGGAAAGCGAATACTAGATTGTTGAGGAAAGTTTGAATTATAACTACTTCATTGAGTTGCAATTATTCCCTATTCGCCATGATTTAGTCCGAGGTCTCCAAAAAATAACTGTGAATATCCCAATAAAAATACCACCAAAAACAAGATTTAACCAGCCTTCTAAAATATATCCCTCACTCGCATTGAAGTGAGCCCATAGAAAAGAAGGTATTATGCCAAAAATTAGCGAGATAGCGGATTCTTCAAGAATTAATCGAGACTTATTCGAAGATTCGGGCAATTGTGGAGATTCGGTTGTAAACATGTCATTACTAGGTCTCTTAACTAACCTTATGTAATCTGAATTATTATCTTTATTGATTGGACTAGCAGAAACATTTCCAGAACTCCAGGTACGTGCGATTTTCATTATCCAATCATCCTCTATGAATGATCTACCATCACAATATTTGGACCAATAAGATCCCCTTATTCGATCGGATAGTTCTTCTAATTCATTATTTCCCGAAATTAAATCCTGTTGGAATGCTAACTCCCACTCTGATTCAGAAGCAATATAACAGTCAGTTGATTCTAATATCTTAGAAGCTTTTTCTCGAGAAATAGGCAAGAATGAAATCTCGTATTCATAATCAATTTTTACTTCATGACGAGGACCAATCCCTCCAAAAATAATTGAACGATTGTCAGAGCCAA
>Ga0208941_1000097_pt1 | contig 27973 bp, 28 predicted proteins | sample AOAMet2_C27A4_35_2_FD_188080 | JGI IMG/M metagenome (GOLD analysis project Ga0208941, IMG submission 188080) | Ammonia-oxidizing marine microbial communities from Monterey Bay, California, USA - C0912_C27A4_35 (SPAdes) | ecosystem: Environmental > Aquatic > Marine > Intertidal zone | place... | reverse complement strand
ATTGCTCTAGTTTAACCCATAAAATGGCATTATCAATGTCAATAACTACTAATCAAAAAAAGGGTTACCTAACTGGTAACCCTCGTTATTTCTTAGCTATTTAATAGCCACAAATTAGTGCGTAGCGGTCCGCATGGTAGTTGTAGTCACCAAAAAGAGCCTGAGCAGGCCGAGCACGTTTGATAAAAAATCCAATTTCATATTCGTCTGTCATACCAATACCGCCATGCAACTGAATAGCCTCATTAGTAGATAGCTCCGCCACTTCACAAAGCTTAGCCTTAGCAATGCTCGCCAGAGCAGAGCTCTTCACATCAGCTTCGTCTATGGACTGTAGGGCTTTTAAAACCACTGACTTGCAGAGCTCAATCTCACTCCACCAATGAGCTGCACGATGCTGCAGAGCTTGAAACGAACCAATGAAGGCTCCAAACTGTTTACGCTCTTTCATGTACTGGAGAGTTCTATCAAAGCTTTCCTGAGAAATGCCCAAGAGTTCAGCAGCCAAATGAGCATTGCCAGCATCTAATGTCGCTGAGCTCACCACTACACGCAGATCTTTTCGACGGCCTAACAAGTTTTTTAGATATCCTAGAATAAAATCGATATTCAGACTCCGCTCGTGCGCCTCATCGATAATCAACGTATCATACTGCTTCAGATCACGATCACGCTGAGTCTCGGCAAGTAGAATGCCATCGGTCATGAACTTGATCGATGTCTCCTCCTGCACTTTCTCCACAAATCGCACCTGATACCCGACTCGATCCCCAAGCCCTGTGCCCATTTCCTCAGCCACTCGGCGCGCAACCGTGGCAGCCGCAAGCCTCCTCGGCTGCGTACAGCCTACCCGACCCGCTTTTCCTTCCTCACAGGCTAACTCATAGGCCATCTTCGGTAGCTGCGTCGTCTTGCCACTTCCCGTCTCACCCACAACGATTACCACCTGATGCGAACGCATCGCACCCATAATCTCATCACGGCGCTGCGCAACGGGAAGGTCTGGGTACTTAATTTGAGGTTTATCCGGCACGAGCGACATGCTGCGGGTATATCCTTGTTACGGGAAGTGATAAAAATGAAATAATCGGTTGGCACTTGCCAAATACGAACCATACAGAGAAAAGAACTGTAGCCCATGAATCATTCCGCCAAACAAGCCATCACTCACGCCAAAGCTGTCTTATTTGACTTCGATGGTGTCATTCTCGACAGCGAATGGCCAATCTACCAGACATGGCTAAAATTGTTTCAACGAGAAGGGCATAACCTTCCTCCTGAAGTATATGTCAAATGTATCGGCAGCGATTTTGACACCTGGTCACCAGAAATACATTTGGAAAATCTGACGGGAAAAAAATTCGATTGGGAAACAGAGAACGCTGAGCGACAGGTAGAAATCCTGCGGGCTCTTGAAAACCCAGTGGCGATGCCGGGTGCCGCCGAGCTCGCCTATTCACTTCAGGAAAAATCTACAGCTGTGGTGTCGAGTTCATCTCACAGTTGGGTGGACGGCTGGGTGGAAAAGCTCGAATTGATGCATTGTTTTAATACGGTCGTGTGCCGAGGTGATGCTCTAAAAATCAAGCCTGCGCCTGACCTCTATATAGAAGCCGCTAAACGTCTAGAAATCAATCCATCCGATTGTATTGTCATCGAAGACTCGCTCAACGGCATGCTCTCTGCTCATTCGGCAGGAATGCAGGTTATCGCCGTTCCCAACCGACTTACCAGCGTGCTTGATTTTAGCGCTGCAGACTGGAGCGTTAACACCCTATCAGATCTACTTTAATTGACGCCAATCCGCATAACTAGTTCCAACTAAGCTAGCACCTGATACTAGCTTATTGTTACCAGCTCGATGATGTTTCCAGTGCAGAAATAAACACTTCCCCCACATCAGATGTCGTACGGCACCGATCCATTCAAATGATTTTCATATCATATTCACTAGCCAGTAGTTCGCAATCCGCTCGCTACCGCATTCACAGAGAATTGCAGGGCGTTGAGCAACTCATTCGTTGTTTTTTCGTCACCCTTTTTCTGAGCTGCACGCCAATCCTTCAATAATGCAACTTGCTGATGATGCAGTATGCGAAGTGGGCGCTCACGCATTTCAAGAGTACGCAGCATACGAGGGCGGCGCTCGCCAAATGTAGATCCAAAAATCAAATCGATCATCTCGCCAGTACGGCTAAATTCTGTAACGATAAGATTCTGGAAGTCATCTTTGAGTGCCTGATCCTCAACCAAACCAGCATAGGCATTCATTAAATCAAGATCCGCACTAACAAGATTAGTCTCAACATTGGTAAGGAGATAACGCAAGAATGGCTCCTTATGAATAAAGGTAGAAAGCAACTGGAAATCAGCCGGATTTTCAACGCGTAGTTTCGCCAGCGCCGTGCCAACCCCAAACCATCCAGGCATATAATAACGTGCCTGAGTCCAAGAGAATACCCATGGTATAGCGCGAAGGTCATCCAGTGAGGCTGTGCCAGTGCGTCGTGATGGTCTTGAGCCAAAGCAGCCGTGCTCAAGTGCATCAATTGGAGTGGCCTGACGGTAGAACTCGATAAAACCCTCCTTATCTAATAGAGAACGATACCCCTTCCTACTCTCCGTGCTCAGCCAGTGCATTATTTCCTGATACTTGGGATCGCCAAGGCTGGATGTGCCATGCTTGCCTTTGTTCTCTGTAATAACCCCAGTAACACCAGCAAGCAGTAATTCTAGATTATACGCAGCATTCGCGTGATGTGCATATTTACGCGGGATCACCTCGCCCTGCTCGGTGACACGCACAGCCCCTGTTACACTTTCCTCAGGAAGCGAGCGGAGAAACCATTGAACAGGACCCGCACCACGACTGATCGTTCCTCCTCGCCCATGAAAGAATTCACACTCAGCACCCGCCTCATGACACGCAGTCGTGATCTCAGACTGAGCTTTTTGAAGAAGCCACTGACCAGAAAGAAGACCGCTGTCTTTATTAGAGTCCGAATATCCCACCATGACTGGCATACAATATTCACCACTAGCAACCACACGTAGGAAATGCTGACCAGGGTCAATGGAAAGATAACGGCTAACAACCTTGCCCGCGCGGTCAAGATCATCACCCGTCTCAAATAGCGGGCAGACCTGCTGTCGGCTTATCCACATACCGTCTTTCCAATCCGCCATACCTCCCTCACGAGCAAACAAGTGAACAAGTAACATATCCGATACCTGACGGGTCATACTAACGACGTATGGACCAAGGCAATCCAGCCCATAACTACGAGTGTGCCGGCGCAGCGAGGTATAACAATCCATCACCTTGCCAATCTCAGTATCTGGCTCAGGTTGCCACTTTCGCCACGGCCGATCATTACGCAGCTCATTTAACAAAAACTCAATGCGCTTATCCTCTGGCCAGTCTGAAAACCCCTCAGCCTCAGCTATGCCTACTGCTCGAAACATCTGCACCGCTGCCTTATCATGAAATGGCGAGTTCTGACGAATATCGAGTGTCGCAAGATGAAACCCGAATACCTGAGCCAGACGTTTGAGAGGAAAAATCACTCTATGCGCAGAGCGGTTAGCTCCAATTTCCATTAGCGTGTTTTCCAATAAATTTAGATCTTCAATATATTCAGCAATATCCGAGTAGCCATCTAAGGGATCGAGCTTTTCGCGCATGAGGTAGCAGAGACATCGCCATGGCTCGTTGAGATTAACAGCATGTGGATAGTCTGCCCGGTTACCAAGCTCCTCACGCAACGCGTTGATGCGCTCTGTTAACTGAACTGGCACCTCGTCAATATCTGGAGAAATTGTCAGCACGGTAGCGGCTGCTCGCAGCTCACGTTCATGCATTCGCATGGCATGTTTCCTGAGCCTACGCAGAGTATTCGCCGTAACTTCTGCCGTGACAAGCGGGTGACCATCACGATCACCTCCGACCCAAGTTCCCAAACGAAGCTGCGGGTAAGCCTCTGAACGGCGAAGTTTTTCCACATCCCAACCCGCAGATTTCCATGAGCTTTCTAATGAAATATCAAGCTCACGAAGCGCATAAGGAAAGACTTCGCGCAAATAGTATATGACGTTTCGCAGCTCATCGGTGATACTCGGGCGCGATGCATGGATTTCACCCGTATGCCAGAGGGTCTCCAGACTAATCTGTATGGAGTCCATCACTTTCTCTAACGATGCAGGATCCTTGCGGTAGCGATCCCAGTGCACAAGATCCTTGTAAAGCGCAAGGTGTCGCTCACGCACCGTGGGTCGCTTGGCTTCGGTCGGATGTGCTGTAAGCACAGGTGTCACAGACACTTTAGACAGCGTCTCGAGCACATCATTCTCCACAAATCCCTGCACCTTCAGATCATGGAAAATCCGCCCCCATAAGCCTTGCTCTGATTCAAATCCTAAGTCACACCGTCGGCGCTGTCGGATTTTCAGCGCTGTGCGCTCCTCAACCATATTGAGAATTTCAAAACAAACTGCCTGCAGCTGTGCCACTGTGGCCGCTTCCTCAGGGTCATTCGAGTGATCTTTAATTTCATGACCACGCCACGGGATCGAGTCAGCAAGCTTAGCCTCTTCCGGCAATACATCGGCAAGCATATCCATCAAGGTGCCTAGACGATTTTCTAGCTCCTCAAACCCTTCTTTTCTGTAGTCCCTATTAGCAACTCGAATTTTCTGATTAGTGACAAGTGATAGCTTATTGCTCATGTGAGATTGATCATCGCAATAGTAGAACAGTGAGTCCAGAGCGAATGGTGTTCTAAAAATCTGTTCAAATGTAAAGTAATCGATCATGCTCAGCTACAGATGATCCGAATTGAAGAGGGCGCAGGTGCCACAAAAGGAGACCTGGCTGAGCGCATGGAAATGATGTTTTCCGCCTCAGGGGGGCTAGCTGCATCGCCAGACTTTGAATACAGAGCGGAACAACAGCAAATGGCAGTGGCAGTTGCCAAAGCATTAGAAAACCAGAGTGTGCTCTGTGCTGAAGCAGGCACTGGTGTAGGCAAGTCATTAGCTTATCTGCTGCCCGCGGCTCAGTTTTCGCTAGATACTGGCAGAAAGGCAGTGATTTCTACACACACCATTAATTTGCAAGAGCAATTGATCAGTAAGGACATTCCACTAGCTCAAAAAATTCTGGGCGGAGATCTTAAAGCCGCCTTACTGAAAGGTCGTGGAAACTACATTTGTCCATTGCGATTGCGCCGTGCAATGGATTCAGTGGGTGATTTGTTCAGCACCAGCGAGTCCGAGGAACTGAAAGCAATATGGGACTGGGCAGAGGGAACACATGATGGCACACGAACAGATTTAGATTTTCAACCGTCAGCAAAAGTTTGGACACAGGTTTGTAGCGACGGAAGCGTATGCACGCACCGCACTTGCGGCAAGCGAGGTAATTGTTTTTATCAGAAGGCCAGAAAACTAACAGAAGAAGCGGATATTATTGTAATCAACCACACGCTATTCTTTTCGCTATTCGCACTTCAAGAGCTATCGGATGAAGACGTTGGATACCTATTCCCAAATGACTTTGTTATTTTTGACGAAGCACATACGCTTGAGCATGTTGCCGCAACCCAACTTGGTCTACGCCAGAGCCATGCTGGCGTTAAATTCGAGATTCAGCGACTCTATAACCCGAAGAACCGCAAAGGACTTATGCGTGCTCTGAACAATGCACCAGCGATGAAGGCGGCAGAAAAAGCTCTTGATGCAGCGGACGAATTTTTCAGCAGCCTTAATGAAGAAGTGGTATTTGGCAAATTCAGCAAAGAATTCCGAGTGCGAAACCCAGACTTCGTAAAGAATACATTAGGCGAACCGCTGAGGACACTCTGGCAAGAAATAGAAGACGTGGCTGAGAGAATGGATAAGGAATCAACCACCAAAGGAGAGCTCATGGATGGCGCTCGGCGAATGCGTGAGATACACGCATGTGTTAGGATTTTTCTCGATCAAGATGACGATAAATCAGTTTATTGGGTACAGAAAGGAGGGCGCGATGGTGACATGCTCAGTATTCACTCGGCACCAGTTAATGTGGCAGACCGCCTCAGAAAAATGATGTTTGGCCCAGACCGAACCTGTATCTTAACAAGTGCCACACTTGGCACGGGAGATGAGCAACTGACTTACTTTCGCAAACGTATCGGAGCTGAAGACGCCATATCCGTAAAGATTGGTAGCCCATTTAATTATAAGGAGCAAATGCAGATCTACGTGATCAAGTCTATGCCAGACCCCACCAGTGATGACTATGAATCAGCACTGATCCAGTGGATTGGTCGCGTACTCAAATACACTGAGGGAAAAGCCTTTGTTTTGTTCACTAGTTATCGCCTGATGAGAAACGTTGCAGATGCGATGGAAGACTTCTTCTTTGATAATGATTGGCGTTTGCTCCTCCAAGGTGATGGCATGGCTCGACACAAAATGATCGAAGTGTTTCGCAAAGACACTAACAGCGTACTCTTTGGAACCGACAGCTTCTGGGCGGGTGTGGATGTCCCAGGCGAAGCTCTTTCAAACGTGATTGTGACGCGGCTTCCCTTCGCCGTACCCGATCACCCGCTTGTTGCATCAAGACTTGAAGCCATCGAAGCATCAGGCGGGAACTCATTTATAGAATACTCGGTGCCAGAAGCAGTGCTCAAGTTACGCCAAGGAGTGGGGAGGTTAATCCGCACAGCGAAGGATACCGGGCTTGTTGTTTTGTTAGATAATCGAGTAGTTAATAAACCATATGGCAAAACTTTTCTCAATGCGCTCCCAAATGCGCCCATCAAAATTGTAAACCAGCCTTCAGGAGAAATGTAAGCAGGCACGCGATGGGGCAGGTCATGCTCGACGAGCTAAAGCTTGGATTGCCTGCTTCATTAACGGGGCAGGCCATTGACCGGGTGCAGTCTGCTCGCCCCCAAGGTATCCATAGTTTAACAATGATCCATGCTGGGCATAAAGAAGGCGTGACACAGCCGCAAGCTCACCCATCCCCATTAATGACATCGGGTGGTCATTTCTCTCAAGAATATGAGTACAGCGTGCTAATTCTTGCACGCAATTATGTTGCACAGCTATTTTCACAATATCCGCCTCCTCGCTTAAATCAACCAGACGCTGTATCTCAATCTCCGCCGGAGTTTCTTCGAAGTTGTGGTACGAGAGAATTAGCCCAACCTCTTGACACCTGATCTGGTGAATCACAGATTTCATTTCTTCGTAAGAAGCTAGCTCAACATCAACCCAACTTGCATGATCGGCAACTTCGAGCAAAAGCCTCGACCGCTCAGCAGCACACAAATCAGCCAAGCCGCCTTCCGAATAAGCACGCGCCGTAAATAGTAAGGGGAAATCTTTAAACCGATCCAATTCGTCTTTCAACGCACCAATATGTTCCGACATGCCGTCGAGTCGTATTTCTAAGATATCGCATAACGACGGCAGCTCCACCGGCTGCACGCAGGCGAGCTGATTCAACGTCGCTACAGAGCCCACGACTTGTGGAGTCTCTGGAATGATTACGGTACGTCTGCTCATAGCTAATTTATTAGTCCCATGTCTCATGATCTCTGTCAATGCCACGTGTATCTTGATTTATGTTACATTTTGGACTTTTGGAAATGTGCAAGGTGCGTCAGAAGTGACATGTCCATGACGGACATGTAGATTATGAGTAAGACACTGGGTATAGGACTAGCAGGATTCGGCACCGTTGGCACCGGCGTCTGGGAAACACTGGAACGTAATGGAGAGCTGATAGCTAGCCGCTCTGAGGTTCGTGCAGCGGTTAAGCGTATCGCCGTGCGTGATATATCAAAATCACGCCTAAAAAGTGTTCCCGCTGATCTGTTTACACCTGATTGGGAGCAAGTTGTCGCTGATGACACCGTGGACATTGTGATCGAGCTAATTGGTGGAACAACCACGGCATTTGACATCGTAGCCGCAGCTCTTCAAGCAAAGAAGCCTGTAGTTACTGGCAACAAGGCACTTCTTGCAGAACGCGGGCGTGAACTTTTTGCACTGTCCCGTGAGATGAATACACCAATATACTTCGAGGCTGCCGTCGCAGGTGGCATTCCAATCATCAAGGCGGTTCAGGACTCCTTTGTAGGGAATCGCATTCAATCAATGGTCGGCGTGATCAACGGCACGTCCAACTACATTCTTGAGCGTATGACTGATGCTGGCTATGGATACGAGGAAGCCCTCGCAGAGGCACAGCAGCTAGGCTACGCCGAAGCCGATCCGACACTCGATGTCAATGGCTGGGACGCAGCTCACAAAGCAATTTTGCTGGCTACTCTGGCCTATGGTTTCATTATTGATGCCGACAAAATATACGTGCGCGGCATCGAACGAGTACGTGCTATTGATATTAATTTTGCCAAGCAACTTGGTTTTGTCGTCAAGCTATTGTGTGTTGTACATGAACATCCTGATGGCACAATTGAACTTCGCACCCAGCCATCATTTATTCCCCAAAGCCATGTACTCTCGAGTGTGAATGGAGTATTCAATGCCGTTGCTGTTCGTGGCGATACAGCGGGTGAGTCACTCTTCTACGGCCGTGGTGCGGGCAAAGACCCTACAGCGTCATCTGTGGTCGCTGATATCGTTGATGCCTGCCATAATAAGACTTACGACAACTCACACCAAGGATTCTTGCCCTACAAAGATACAGGAAATATCATGGATATTGAAGACACAGAGACGCCTTACTATGTGCGCTTTGATGTAAACGACGAACCAGGAGTGATTGCCAAGATTGCTACAGCGTTAGCTGATGCAGGTATTGGTGTTGCAGGCACACACTCGCCTGTGAACGCAGAAGAACCAGATGCGGATTTTGTAGATATGGTTTTCCAGCTACATACCTGTAAGTTTGGCTTGCTGAAGAAAACTCTGAAAAATATAGAGTCGCTTAGTTGTGTAAATTCGCGACCCGTGGTGTTCCGGATTGAGAATCTTGGTTAATCTGAGGTGTATACCTGGACAGGACCAACGCCGGAATTACCTTGAACACTACGTAGCTTACTGACTGCTTTTTGAATTGCCTCGACAGCGGTATCCACGTCGGCGCGGGTACTAAAAATTGACAGAGAGAGCCGCAAGCTACTTTTTGCCTGTGTAGGCGAAATGGACATGGCAGTTTGAACGTGAGATGGTTGTTGTTTACCAGTCATGCAAGCACTACCAGCAGAACACTGCACCCCGTATTCATCTAACAATATCAGCAAACCGGCCGCCTCGCAGCCATCAAACGAAAGGTGGCTGGTATTGGCTGTTCTATGCTCCAATGAGCCATTCCGATTAACTCCCCTAATCTCAGCTAACAGACGATCTTCCATGTGATCACGCAGGCTTGCTATTCCCGCATGATTATCATCATCTAATCGTGCCTTCATTAGCTCAGCAGCCTTGCCAAGCGCTACGATACCTGCAACATTTTCGGTACCACTTCGACGCCCCCCTTCCTGTCCTCCACCTCGTAGCATCGGCTCAAATCGCATTCCCGACCTTATGTAGAGAGCACCTACCCCTTTAGGAGCATGAAACTTGTGACCTGATATCGATAAAAAATCTACCGGAGTTTGTTGCACATCTATGGGTGTTTTCCCCACAGCCTGAATAGCGTCTGTATGGAACGGTATACCTGCTTTACGCGCCAGAGCACTGGCTTCATCAATCGGTTGTATTACCCCAGTTTCATTATTTGCCCACATAATACTAACCATCGCAGCACCATTCAAGGCCGCTTGGTAGGCATCAAGATCAAGCCTGCCACCTGTATCCACACCAACGTGTTCGACCGTCATTCCGTCCGAGTCGACAAGCGCATCCACATAACGAAGAATAGCACTGTGCTCGATAGCACTGGTTACAATTTTATTTGTATCCCGATGCTGGTTGGCAAGAAATGCCAGTGCTGCGTTATTTGATTCTGTGCCACACCCAGTCATCACGATCTCTTCAGCGGAGGCGTTTATCAGCGCTGCAACCTGCTCATGCGCTAGATCAATTGCCTCTCTGACTCTTTTTGCCGCACGGTAACCACTTGACGGATTATGCCAGTTGTCAGTGAGGTAAGGCATCATTGCGTCAAGCACATCAGGGTGAACCTGTGTCGTGGCGTTTGAATCTAAGTAGATCATGGTTGTTGATAGCCTTGCTTGACCGTCGCTGCAAGCCGTCATCACCACCAACCCCAGCCACGGCGTACTTTATGCTTATACCTACCATCTCCAACACTTAAAACCTCCACCCTGCAGCGTGTCAGTCCCTTTGCTTTAAAACCAAGTTTTTTAGCTGCACGGGGCGTAACATCTATTATTCGACCAAGGATAAATGGGCCACGATCATTAACACGCATTTTCAAAGATTTAGCGTTATTTAAATTGGTCACTTTGACAACACACGGAAGTGGTAATGTCTTATGCTCTGCAGAAATATCCTATGCCATGACTTTTTCCCCCATGGCGAGTATGTCCTCGCTTAAGTCCAAAAAACGTACTTTCATCATACCAAGCAGTAATCCCGACTTCGCCGTAGTTAAGCGCCTGGTTGACTGGCATGGGCTGGTAGTGTTTACCGCGAATAGAGTAGCTCCGCGTTATATACCCTATGTGATTACCACTAATACTGCAGGAAGCCAAAGTTACTGGCAAAGCAATGAGACATACATAAAATGTAAGATGTATAGTCTATCCCATATATCATCCCTTCATTTAAAAAAAAGGAAAAGTGATTCATTACCTGTCCTTGACCTGAGCAATTCTCGAGCCTATATAGCAATCGTCTTATCCGTTTTTGACTATTTTCCCATCATATCATGACCCGCACCTCAATCGAAGCATGCGCCAAGGGCTTTGTCGTTATTTTATTCCTTCTCTTCATTTACGCAGTATTTCGCGTCTGCAGCATGATTGGTTGGCTCTAGCCTTACACTGAGTCACTATCCCACTAAAACCTTATTGCTGTAAAAGGATCAGGCTTAGCCAAGTAACATCACTTAAAAAAAATGCCCCGTAGATTTAACTCTACGAGACACTTTGTTTTTTTATCAAAATTAAATTACCCACCGAATGCGGTTTTTTGTGGCACGTTAATACTATCACCTGGGAAGATTTTTATACCCATATCTTCAGTTTTTCTTAAGTCATACACAGAGCGTTTACCGCCCCGGAAGAGCTCTACTCGGCGGATTGATCCAAAAGCATTTTCTCCACCAGCAGCCGACACTGCTTGATACAATGTCATATTACGCATGTATGGCTTTGGCCCAGGACTTTTTACATATCCGCCAATCGTCACGGTCTGAGCATCAATATTAGATTCCGCATTATCCTTAGCCGAAATAACGTTGATACGAGGACTTTGATACATTTCTGCTTCGCGATATGCTGCCTCAATTTTACGGGCTAAGGCAGAGCTTGATAGCCCACTCGCTTTAATGCCATTATCAAGCAGAGGCAGAAATACATAACCTTGCGGGCTTACGACATATTGCCCACTGATCCGAACTTGCTCAACTTGCGGCACTCCCTTGATAACAATATTCAAGGTAGTTTTCGATGATATTGACTGAGCAACAGTGGTGCCACCAAGACTAATTATAGCTAGTGCACATAAGATAATTGGTAATCGGAATAATTTCATAAGTAGTAATTGGTGTATATAGAATCGAAAATTTAGCATAGATCACGAATCATGTCAAAAAAGAGATCAACACTAGTAAAGATCCTCATCCTTTCTGGCTGGCTGTGCCTGCTGTGATGGCGCTGGTGCAGCCGTGGCTGTATCTCTGGCTATTTCGTCACCTGTAGTAGGTGCATAGTACGTGTAGTAACTGGTATAGTACTGGTATTGATTATCACTGCGGACATCAACGTTGTTGAGCACAACACCAATCACATGACCCCCTACATTTTCTACCGCCTGTTTAACACGAACAAGCATATTACGAGGAAGCTTGCGGTGCTGCACCACAACGATCGTTAAATCAACCTCACTGGCCAGCACTGATGCATCACTCACACCGAGAATCGGGGGTGAGTCAACAAGCACAAGATCAAAACGCTGCTTAACATCTTGGATAAGCTCTGACATCCGGCGTGAGTTCAGAATCCCAGCGGCGTCAGCAGGCAGAATACCCGAGGGCATGAAATAAAGGTTATCTACTGGTGTTTGCAGAATCACATCCTCAAGAAGTAAATCAGTAGTTAAATAGTTGGTTAAACCAACTGAATTATTGATATCAAAAAACGTGTGAAGACGCGGACGGCGTAAGTCAGCATCTATCATCAGTGTCGTGTAACCACCTTGGGCGCAAATATAAGCAAGGTTACACAATGTGGTTGACTTACCTTCACCAGCACCACCCGAGACCACCGTAATCGAGTTGTCCTCAGGATTCTTCCGGTTAAATTCTATATTGGTGCGCAGAATACGGTAAGCCTCAGCATCAGGACTCATTCCACTCTGCCTATGGAGAACCCCTACGTCTTTCGGAATTACAGCAAGAACAGGTACTTGGAGGAATCGCTCAACATCTTCTAAACTCTTTACAGAGGTGTCGAGGTATTCGAGACAGAATGCAATACCTAGACCAAAAATCACACCAACAACTGCACCTAATGCAAGATTTAATGGGATATTTGGGCTAACTGCAATATCGTTTATTTCTGGAATCTGATGTATGATGATGTTAGTTGGAGGAATAGCCAATTTAGTTTTCTCAATATCATACTTAATCTGCATTTGATCTTTGATTCCCTGCGCCGTTTCATAATCCTTGCGAGCAATATTGAACTCTTGAAATGCCCGTGCCCTGTCAGTTCCCTCATCTTGCTTCTTGTCACGCACTTCGCGCATTTTATTCACACGCCCTTCAATAATACCCAGTTTGTGGGTAAGTGACTGTCTGACATTGATAGCACGCTTCTCTAACCCTTTCTTGAGCTCTTCAATACGAGTGGTACGCATTACAATATCTGGGTGCTTAGTACCGAGGCCTGACGCCTTAGCAGTCTGCAACTCAGCTTTTGCATCTTCAAACTTGTTGTAAGCCTCTCTAAATCCTACATCTGGCAGATCAGCTGCAAGTCCTGGGAGATCTTCATCAGCAACAGCCAATAGTTTATCAATCTGAAATTTGAGCTGATCACGCTCTCGTTCAGCTTCATAGAGCTGTCTTTCAGCCAACTGACGCAACTCAAGTTCGCCACCGATGGTTTCGCCCCCTCTTTCACTTTCCACCCAAATCACACCAACTTTTTCAGCAATATCCATCAGGCGCTTTCGTAATTCAGCAACACGGTCACTCTTATTCTGGAGTTCAACTTTGACTGCTTTAAGCTGATCCTTGCGCACATTTATTTCCAAATCATATCGGCGATCTTTATAGGCTTCATATACTGCTTCTGCAATTCGCTGAGCTTCTTCTTTTTTACGATGCCTAACAGATATTTCAATCAAGTCAGTGCCTCTTCTCTGAGTAGTCCTAACTATTTGTCGTAAAACATCGATCACCGTCTTTCGATCTTGCCCCCAGCTGGTCTCTAACTGAATCTTATCGATAGCCCGCCCTAAGGTTTCTGGAGCTACAATAATCTCAAACTGAGTGTTCATGAACTGCCGTGTCATTTGCGTCCCAATTCCACCCCCACGCATACCGACAGGATCTATGTCACTGATTGGCTTTACTTCTACGAGTGCCGCACTCTCATATTTCTTCGGCATCACATAGGTAATAACTGCTGCTGTTAGGAAAACCAAAAGAAATGTTAGTAAGATAACACCATAACGATTTTTAAGCACCTGCCAGTAATCTATAGCGTGAAGAGATGCTTCGTTTTGTTGACTGTTTTGCGGTTGCATACTGTGAAATTGTTTTTAGAAAATATGAGCTGATCAGTTTGTACGAGTGCCGTAAAATAGCTCCAAGAGGTTGTCTCTAAGAATCATTGAAAAGTAAATAAAAAAGCCGTCGCAACGTGTTACATTGCGACGGCTGATAATTCGAAGTATTCGGAATAAATTAAAATTCGAGACGCATGCCTAGTGACGCACGGTTACGCTCGTAGGTGCGCTGTGCTGCGGATCCAAGAATGCCACCATTGCCGTCACTGTCTGTCCAGTTGTACGAACCAGTAACGAACATTCCCTCATCAATTTTGTAGGAAAAGCCAAGATTGATGTTGATGATGTCTTGATCTAAATCAGCAATGCTAGCACCAGTTACAAATCGCCCATCTTCCATGTCCGTGATGACATAGTTGATTCCGCCGTGAAGAGTAAGCTGAGGCGAAACAATGTAGTCAGTGTTGATACCTACGCGAAGTGTGTTGTTAGTATCATAGGTCGAACCGATAAAACTTGTGCCATAATCCTCGACGCTGTATCTGCTGAAAGCTCTTACACTAAACTGATCATTGACTCGGGTGCGAATAGCAAGTTCAGCGAACGGACTGTCGCCATCGGCACCACCATTATCTGTGTCGCGCATCTGCACACCGGCTTTAGCAGCCAATACTGAATTGGCACTGAAACGGTGCTCAATACCAAGCAAGATGTAGTGATTTGTTGAATCAGAGGCAGTTCCACTTGCATCAGTCCAGCTGTAGCGATAATCAAGCGTGTAGTTAGTCTGCTCGGTAGAACGGTAACGTAACTGATTATATAGAGTGGAGATGAAACGATCATTGCTGGAACTATCACTTCCATAATTAACACCACGGATGGTAAAACCAGTGTAAGTACCAAAACGCTCTGACCATCGATATCCTACAGCATTGTCAGTTTGATATAGTAAGTACTCATCAAGCTGACGGTCTGTAGATAAACCATTGCTGTAGTCAGGCTCGAGCTCGTAGGAAACAAAACTACGACTGGTAAAACGCAGACGTTCACTGACGCGATGCTCCCAATTGAGTGACAAGTTTGCTTGGCCAAACATGTCATCTGCACCAGATGCGGATGGGGCATCTAAGTAATAGATACCACCGACTTTGGCTAACATGTTCCATGTCGTTTGAGGTGTGATACTGGCAAATGAAGTTCCAACATAAGCACTTACAGATGTGACATCATCTTCGAAACCAGACGATCCTTTAATCGCTGATGGAGTTACGTTGTCATCGATACCGAAATTGACACCTACCGTCCATTTGAGTGGTGAGTTTTCATCATCCTCTGTCTTTGGTGCGATGTCGTAGAGCCCACCAGCGTGAACACCCACAAGAGATGCTAACATTGTAGAGCCTATAAATAATTGTTTTTTCATGATTTGATTTAAAAAATAAAATTTATGCAAGATGGAAAATATCTGTTTTTCTTTAGTCGGTGGCTGATGGGGGCGTTGTTACTGCTGGAGGTTGGCTAGCCCCCCCTCCTGTAACTGAGCCATTACCAGTTACAAAGCTGACAACTTCCGAACTGCCTCCACCTTGGGAGCTTCCACTCTCGGTGTTGCCGCCCGTACTACTATTCCCATCACTTGCCTCACCTTGGTCAGTGTTAGCGGCCGAACCACTTTCGGAATCTGCTGTACCCCCTTTGCCGCCTGGGAAATTGAGAGGGTTACCACCTTCATCATCATCTTGGTAGCTGGATGTTTCGTCTCGACTAGTCGTCTTGGCACTAACAACGCCATACTTTACTACCATAGCTTGAACCTCTGCTAGGGCGTCTGGGGCTACAGCAACAGCGCATTGACCAATGAGGCGTGCTTTATCTGGAGCAGAAGTGATAGCGGCCTCGACGATATCGGCAACTAGGTTCTTGTCAGCATTCGATGCAATAATAGCAGCTTTGACGATTTCACAAGCGCAAGATTGGTTCTTGGCGACATTTTTCTTAACTAGCTCGAGAACCATTTCAGGATTTGCCGAAACATTATTTTTGACGTTCGTATAAACTTGTTGGCGATCGATTTTTTCTGCTTGGGCAGGTATAACCAAAGTTAGAGCTGCTACAAAAAGCGTATATTTGATGGCGTATTTCATAATTTTTTTTGTTTATTTGTTCTACTCTTCAATCCGATTGAAGAATCTTGAATTTCGTTTGATAAGCGGGTAGCGGGAATCGAACCCGCATGATCAGCTTGGAAGGCTGGAGCTTTACCATTAAGCTATACCCGCAAAGCTTCATGTATTAAAACGCTGATGCTGCCGCCTAGCAAGTACAAATTTGGCTATTTCACATATTTTTGAGGCTTGTTTTCGTACAACATATTAGGGTTTTTCATTGTTTTGGTATGGTTGACGTGTTTTTGCTGTTTTTTTACACATGCGCTCACATGCCAGTAGGATGATCGATAAATGTATGCTTTAAGCCAAAACGCCCAGCGACTAGCTCGACCACTGCTTTGACACCATAAGTTTCGGTAGCATAATGACCACCGTAGAGGACGTTGATGTTGAGTTCTTCAGCTAAGGTGTAACTCCAATGAGGCCCTTCTCCAGTGATAAAAGTGTCAATGCCTAGGGCCTCAACCGCTGAGACTTCTGAGCCTGCACCTCCGGTAATTACACCCACTCGACCAACCTTACTCGCCCCTCCGGAGCAAACATGCACCTGGTTTTCCGTTGCCTCAGATAACTTTTCAGTCAATTCTGCTACGGAGCAATGAACTGTTCCTGCTAGGCCAAGATCTATTCCCTTCCACGGAAAAAAAGGCGTCGGCTCATGGATTTCGAGTAATTTAGCAAGAAGCACATTGTTGCCCAAATGTGGATGTATGTCTAATGGGATGTGCGCGCTATAAATTGCCATTTTCCCATCGATAGCTTTCTTTATTTTACTGTAGTTGGCCCGTGTCAATGGTGTTGCACCCTGCCAAAACATGCCGTGATGTACAAACAACAAGTCAACTCCTTCACTCACTGCTTTGTCAATCACCGGCAGTGAAGCATCTACCGCCGCACCGATTTTAGTCACCTCGCCAGGATTTTCTAATTGGAGGCCATTGAGTGCACCTGAATAGTCTGGGATTTCCGAGATATTGAGTTCTCTATCTAAAAAATCTACAAGTTCATGTAGTTTGGTCATGAATGAGAAAATAGAAGTATGCTTTAAATAATCCCATCAAAAAAAACGGCGGGTTTGGTTTCATGGGTGTAATGGTTCATTTAGATCTCATAATTCAAGATGCTTGATGAGTAATGCCTCTAATGACGCTCCATCACGAGGTACTCCCTGTAAAATGGTTGATCCTTTTAGCAGTAACTTGGGCATCACCGGCGTCTTTTTTACAAGACTCGCATAATCGCTGACATTCTGCCTAAGCAGTGCCTCGACCTCTTCTTCATCAACGGCATTCATTTTTACTTCACCCACGAGGCTGTATGCCTTCGCCTCGGCAACCTCAAGAGGCTGTTGGTAATATTTAAACAGCCAGTTGTGAAAGCTTGGGAAATTCTCAGGATCAGCTAACCAGACGCGGAGAGCAATTCTAGCAAGATCACAAGCATTTGAGTGATCTTTGACTCCTAGTGGTAAATGTGGGTTACAGCTCCGATTCAGAGGAACGGGTAAAACAATCACGGTGAGATCTGTCGCATGATCTGCTTGCAGTTTCATTAGCTGCTCATGGATTTGGCCACAGGATTCACAAGTGTAATCAAAGTATTTCACAATTACATAGGTTGCATTTACAGATCCAAGATGCGGTAAAGTGTTGAGGCGATATGATTTTTTGCCTTCAAAAAACGACACTAACCTTCCCGATCCTCTCGTGTGAGGATTGTTAGCTATAGTGGGCGCTGCCAGCCTCAATTTAACGTCAGAATCTATTCGATGCGTATTTACCTGGGGACCAAAATGCTGAATCAGCGCCAGGCCAGCAACGAGTAAGGCTGCCACACATGAAAAATACCAGGTGACACGCCTATTTTGTTTCTGCTCATCAAACAAAATAACAAGAGCAAGCAGTATCCCGAGGGAATGCATCGTCATGCAATAAACACATACAGTTTCTATCACCAGAAATTGGAGTGATGTAAACCAAACTGCAGCAAATAAGATAAGAAATGCTGCAAAAATCCTAAACCACCTCGCCGCAGTTGAATCCATAAAAATGCTCACCATCACCCCGAGATAAAGTACAAATGATATTGCACTGACAGGGATAACGCCAAACACAACCGCCCACTTACCGCCTAACACATTTTCACAACCATCAGCATTGCCACAACCGATCAATGTATTGATCCTACCTGTGATTTTCTGGACAGTCAGCCAGAGACTGAGACCTCCCACGATGAGACATAGTAGAAATACCAGCCAATCTTTTAGCGATTTATTTTGCCTCTCCCGAATCATCCTTAACTTATTATGAGTCCTCTTTGATGGGTATGCCTTTTTCATCTAATTTGACCCAATCGCTCCCCTCTCGTTGACGACGCCATCCGTTTATGGCAAATAATAAAGTCAACGACAGAAAGAATATAGCACTTTCCATTAAGAACGGACTAGTAATAAGAGACAAGCAGGCCTGCCCAAATTCACCTGCGTAACCAGGCAGGAAAGCTGTCGCCGCCACAGCGCCGAGACCAAGGAAAAAGATTACTATCAATCCAGCCCCTATAGCAATTTGTTTTCTAGCATGCATAAGTTAATGGTTATTATTCTAGCACTTTCGATCAACCTTTGAAAGTGCCTTTATTCATCGTCAGCATTACAAATCGACTTAACTTCTGAGTCAAAATGGTCTCAACTGACTTTTCTATCGTTTCTTTCCAGGTTCAGTTGTTGTTGCTCTGCTACTCGAGTGCTGATTCATGGTAGTAGTTGATTTAGTGACTTCGCTGGAGAAGACTTTCCGCATAGCCGCTGGGCGATTATCTTGAAGCCATACATATGTCTCCAGATAACTCATGAATTCCATGGCTGCGATACGGTCATAACGTTCAGCACCAAATGATCTCAGCCACCATGGGTTGCTAATCACAAATTCACCTGTTGCAGGATCATAATCCCTCAAGACAACTGCATGTCCAGAGGTGCTATGACGGCTTGCTCTGCCTGCCCAAGGATATTGGCTAAGTCCCGCACCCACACTCCCATGACGAAGTAGCGTCACGATATGTTTCATCGTTTTTAAACTGCGGTCTGCCCTCGCTTGCTTGAATTCAAAGTTAGCAGCAAAACGGCGCACTACGGAACGATCTCCTTCTTTGATACACAATGCATCAATTACTCCCTGCTTCTGGAGCAGTGCGAACTGTGCGTCCACAATCGTTGCTTTTTCAGCACGCGTTAGACTTCTACCAAGGCGCTTTTTCAAAACACTTGCCTTGCGGTTTACTGTCATCCTGGCATGACGCAAATGCTTCATCTGCATCGGTAGCCCTGACTTAAATGTGTGCACATAAGGCTCGTCTTCTGCACTCAACACACCATATCTTTTCACTTGGTCAGCAACTCGATTTAGTGAAGACCCTTCATGGTAAGTCTTAGGGAGTTTACGGTCAACAGACATCGTCAGTTGTCTCAAAATTTCCTGTCGCTCGTCAATCCCCTGAAAGAAGACACGCAGAAAAAGATCTTTTTGTGAGAGCTCTACCTGTAGCCCTTCCCGCTTGAGTTTTTCCTCGTAAATACTAGCAACCACAAATGAGTGACATGATCCTACAGATCCTTGCGATGACGGCCTGCTATGAAAGCTAACAATTGAACATGAACAAAAGACCAACGGCATTACGATCATGGAGGCCCGTATCAAGATCGCTTTTTTACCACTGCACATCTGATTAATAATATAACTGTTCTAAGCTGTTAGTCAACATCACACAAACACGTTCACCCTCCAGCTCATGAGCCAATTGTTAGCCGGCTTGTAATCACCACATTGTATATTCCCATATGGGAACCTAGCTGTGAAAAATAAAAATACCGGGAACAGGGGTCGAACCTGCACGCCCAAAGGGCACTAGATCCTAAATCTAGCGTGTCTACCAATTCCACCATCCCGGCCTTGGAACAAGTTGAGTATAATAAATTTAACCATTATGGCAACGGGTTTCTCACCAGAAATAGTTTCCCACGATGAGTTAGCTCATTTTCAGCCTACAATTTAGACAGAGCTACACTCATAGCCTCCAAGGTTCTGCTGATTTCTGGCTCACCATGCGAGACGCTAATAAAGCCAGTTTCATAGGGGCTTGGTGCCATATAGACACCTTGCTCGAGCATGGAAGTGAAGAACTTTCTAAATGCTGCAGTATCAGCGGTCATCACTGAATCTAGGTTAATAATTTCCTCATCGGTGAAGAACAAACAGAACATTGAACCTACCCGATTAAATTGGTAACCCAACCCCTTTTCCGTAAGAAGCGAGCGAATACCAGCTTCAAGTTGTGCTCCTAACTTCTCCAACTTTCCATAGCCATCTACCATCTCCATCTCATGCAGCTGGGACAAACCAGCAGCCATTGCAAGCGGATTACCGCTCAGTGTTCCCGCTTGATAGACCGGACCATTCGGCGCCAGACAGTCCATTATATCAGCACGTCCGCCGAAAGCCCCCACCGGAAGCCCCCCACCGATGACCTTACCCATGGCTGTTAGGTCAGGCGAGATGCCCTCCAACTCCTGCACCCCTCCTTTGGCCACACGGAATCCTGTCATAACCTCATCAAAGATAAACACCGCACCACATTTGGTGGTTATATCGCGTAGACCCTGCAAGAAATTCTTTCTCGGGAAAATAAGTCCTGCGTTCGCAGGATAGCTCTCTACAATGACAGCAGCAATTTGATCACCTAATTTTGAAAAAACTTCCTGAACCTTTTCTAGATCGTTGTATGGCACGATAATTGTTTCCCCAGCGAATGCAGACGGAACCCCCGCAGAATCCGGCTCCCCATGAGTCAGCGCCCCTGAGCCAGCTGCAACTAAAAGACTATCCACATGCCCGTGATAACAGCCTTCAAATTTCACGACTTTATCGCGCCCAGTGAAGCCGCGCGCAAGACGCACTGCACTCATAGTCGCTTCTGTTCCGGAATTAACCATACGTACTTTTTGCACCGACGGCACCCAATCGACGATTAGCTTCGCCATATCCACCTCATAGGGGTTGGGTATTCCAAAAGACACACCATTTTGCGCCGCTATGTTTATGGCCTGCAGGACACACTCCGGCGCATGCCCAAGAATTGCCGGCCCCCAAGTGCCTACGTAATCGATCATTCGATTACCATCCACGTCCTCAATCATACACCCCTTTGCTTTGCTTACAAAAAACGGTTCTCCATCAACATTACGGAACGCCCTCACCGGAGAATTCACTCCGCCCGGGATGATTTGCTTTGCCTGCTTAAATAATTTTTGGGACTGGTCTTGTTTCATGTTCATCAAATATCAAACTTTGCTGGTTGTAACTTGATTCATGGAAGATAAATTTGCAAGGCCTCAGACTTTTTCTGCACAATTTCGCATTATCGTTACGTTTATTATTTTAGCAGCAGGAGATTATACCCTGAATTATTACATCGCATGAAGAAACCACTTACATTCACAATTATAGCCACAATGATAGTCGGCGCAATACAGGCCCGCACATGGACAAGTGCGGAAGGCTCAAAAACATTTAAAGGTGACTACGTTAGCCACACAGCAGAGTATGTTACTGTTACCAAGGGGTTTAACAAAGTTCGCTTCAAAATTGCTATGCTGTCTGAGGATGACAAAAAGTGGCTGGAGGAGAAAAAGGCAGAAGCGTTTAATGATGAGAAATTAAAAGCTGCCGAGGAGATTAGTTTTGGTGCTCTCGGTGATATGCTTGAAGGTAACATGGTTAAGCTCACGGACAAAAAATACGCTAACTTTGAACTCCAGCAAGCTCCTGAATACTACATCATCTACTTCACAGCGAGTTGGTGAGGACCGTGCCGTTCATCTGTCCCACAGTTAGTGGAGACCTACAATAAACAAATAGCCAACAACGCTAAGGTAGAACTCATCATGGCAAGCGCCGACCAAAATCCCAAAGCGGCGCTTAATTGGGCACAACAACATTCCTTCCCCTGGCCCACTGTCATGATGAATAAAATCGATAAAGCCGGGCTCACTAAATACAAGTCGGGTTTTGTGCCCCACTATGTTCTTGTCGACAAGGATGGCAAAAAACTTGCACAAGGTAAGGCTAACTGCCTCAAAAAGGCAGCTGAGTTAGCTAATAAATAACATTAGAGATGGGTGTGTTAGCCATCTTTATGATTTTAATTGTGCCATTTTGCACCCCTCAAACTTTTCTCAACTATTTCCCATCACATATTCCAACAGAACTCCTTGTAATGTGAGGTAAAAACGATCCCGAAAGTGAGCACTTCTTAGTTCTGCCGGAGCATCTTCAAAATTATCTAGGCTATGGATATCATACCTTGCTTGGAGAGACAGCCGTGCTTGATTCAGCGCGCCATACCATTTATCGGCGTTATGTGCCTTTATAAAAATCGCTCGTAAGCTCTGCTCTCGTGCTGACTCAACAGCTTCCTGCACGTATCGGCACTGAACGTTGAAGTTCTGCTCCAGATCTGGCACCACCAGTTCCTCCCATTCACTATCGTCGCCCATCAGACCGGCGAGAGACTCAGCAAGATGCGATGGACGCCCAATATCAGTTGATATCGCCGCTAACACCATCCAATCGGCGTCGTTTTCTGGTTCAATGGATAGACCTCCCTCAAGAGTTGGTATTACATTCATAGTTCAGAATATCTAGACTGACTTTTCCATTGTTGATTTTAACTGTGAGCCATGAAGCTGCTGAACATAAAATTCTGCCCGCTCCTTGGCACCTGTCCAGACGATGGCCCTCCCCGAGGTGTGTATTTCCATCATCAAAGTTGTGGCACGCTCTTCACTATATCCAAACACCCTCTTGAGTATGATCGTAACGTAGCTCATAAGATTCACAGGGTCATCCAATACTAGCACACTCCATGGCACATCGGTATGTATGCTAGACTTTGCCTTTTTACTGATTGTTGGGCTGGGCATGGAGCAGCGTTTGGGTTCGAGATAATGTTCTTTGATAGGCTAATTAATCTATCTTGTTAGTTCACGAAATGCTATTCCAAAATAGCGAATAACATCGCTAGGCAAGATGGATTCAGTAGACTCCAGATCTCGAGTAATAGCCAACTCAGCGGATCTACCACATAGCCAAGCAGCCATACGAGATGCTTCCAACGATTTAAGACCTTGTCCCATGAGTGCGGCGAGAGCACCTGTAAGCACATCTCCTTGACCACCTCCTGCCATTCCTGCATGACCAGTTCCATTGACATAAACAAGGGAGCTTCTATGAGTGATCAAGCTATGAGCCCCTTTCAAAAGCAAGCATACATCGGGGAATTGCTTTGCAAAATGACTTACGGATTCCAATCGACTCATGTCAGTTAAATCAGGGAACAGTCGCTGCATTTCTCCTGGATGCGGAGTAATGACCATTCCTGAACGCAGGTAGCAATCCACCCCACTACTTGCTATTATGCTCAATCCATCGGCATCGACAATTAGTGGCCCGGTGATACGCTTCAGCAGACTCAAATATTCACCATCTTTCCAAGTTCGTATTCCCATTCCGGGACCGAGTGCAAAAACATCAAATTGATCTACCTCAATTTCAGTGAGTGAATTCACTGGCTGGAGCATTACTTCAGGGGGTAGCATGGGAGCAATTAAGGGATAAATATTTTTCTCACAGAAAAGTGTCACCAATCCAGCTCCCGCGCGTAATGCCGCTGAAGAGCATAATACTGCCGCGCCAAGCATGCCGCGAGATCCAGCCAGCAGACCAACACGCCCTGCATTTCCTTTGTGGAAATCGTGTGGCCGATGTGGCAGCAAACCTCTCAGGCTGTGAACATCATTTAAGCATAACTCTCCGTCTTTTGGAATCTGCAGCTCATCTATGAGAACTGTTTCAATATTTCCTGTGTGATTCACCGCAGCAGGCATAAGCAAACCTCGCTTACATATACCCACTGTTAGTGTCAGATCAGCAATCACAGCTCCTTTGCATGGCACACCACTGTTACCATTAATCCCGGTGGGAATATCCATTGCGATCACACACGTATTGGGGCAGCCACGCTGCGTATTTATCCATCCTGCAGCCTCTGCGATAGAACCACGTAGCGGACCACTTGCCCCGATACCTAACAACCCATCTAAAACAATCCGAGGTCCTAAAGGAAGTGAGCTCCGATCATTGTTAATGACATCAAGCTCACGCCACTTCTTACGCGGTAGTGCGTGCAAATGATTCGATTCCACCCCGCAGCGCACTGAGATTATCCATCCAGCCTGCACGAGGTGTTTTAAAGCCACCAAAGCATCACCTCCATTATTACCACGACCAATACATGCAATCGCTTCTCCTGGAACGGGATAGCGCCTTCGTATAGCATCAGCAATCCCTCGCCCAGCCTTATCCATTAAGGCCTCTGGCGTAACGCCCATTTTAAATACACGCTTTTCCAAAAAACGCATTTCTTCACATGTAAAACACCCCATACGACAACAACCCTAGCTGGAGATTAGCAAAAACCAATTACATTCCCGCCATGGATACCAGCTTGTTGTTAAGTGCGATTGAACTGCGCAAGCTCTGCATTTGAGCAATGAGGCTTAGGTGGTCTTTGCAAATTTGGCGACAAACAGGATTGGTGCTCGCATGGTTACTAACATACCGGCCGATTGCACAAAAATGCTCTTGTATACCTAACTCTATCAAGCCAATCTCTGCACTTAACTGTGATATATCTCGGTTTGCTTTACCAATGCTCTGGTATGCCTCTGAGGCCTCTTGACGCAGTCGCCCTCGGTCCTCCGCAATACTCTCCTCAATTCGGGTGATTAGAAGATCCAGCTTGGTGATACGCTCACCAACTTCATCGCGAGAATCCTTGAGACGCGCAAACTCGTTTTTATAATCAGACAATTTGCGCCTCTCTAACTGAACTATTTCAGCATTATCCACATCTTCACTTAGCACCTGAATTTTAGTACGGCTCGCATCGAATTTGCGCCGCAGTAGTCGTGCCTTTGAAATTATATCATCACGCTCCGCAACAAGTGCCGTAGATTTAGCAAATAATTCGTCGCGCTTTTTCTCCAAAGCCAAACATGATTGGTTAGATTTATTGAGCACAGCATTACGCTCTTCATGTGATAATTCCAATACATCTCCCGCTTTATTTACTTTCAGATCAATCTCATTTTTCTGAAGCATGAACTTACGCAAAGTCCAATACTCAACACTTATATCCTCGATATCCTCGGCACGCTCCCACACGATTTCACCCAAGATCTCCTCAGCCAGACGCAACAAGTGCATCTCGTCAGCAGCTTCGGACATACGCTTGTTTTTCCGATGAATACCAAAGGAAAGCGCTACTCTAGCTAGTAAATAACGAGTACTGTTCATAAGCTAATATCATTATTAGACGGATGGATGTTTCTAAAAGTCACTTTTTATTAACCATCGCCTGTAAATTCTTTACAACATTTATATCCTCCAAGGTAGACATATTACCACTCGCTTTACCAGTCGCGACGAGTTCTTTGAGTAGTCGGCGCATGATCTTGCCTGAGCGCGTTTTGGGTAATGCGGGTGTAAGGTACACGTCATCTGGCTTGGCGATAGCTCCGATGATTTTCCCAACATGATTACGTAATTCCTTGGCCAGCGCATCACTCGGGTTGACGGTGCTTTTTAAGGTGACGAATGCAGAAATCGCTTCGCCTTTGATCTCATGCGGACGACCAACTACAGCTGCTTCCGCCACGGCCTTGTGAGCGACCAAGGCGCTTTCAACTTCCGCGGTTCCAAGGCGGTGGCCCGAGACGTTCAGTACGTCGTCGAGACGACCTACGATCCAGAAGTTTCCTTTGCGGTCGCGGCGGGCACCGTCGCCTGCGGTGTACATGCCCTTATAGTCACTCCAGTAGGTATCGCGGTAGCGTTTTTTATCGCCGTAAATCGTGCGTAGCATACTTGGCCATGGCTGACGAATAACGAGTTTACCACCCTCATTTGCCTTACACTCATTACCCTCCTCATCAAGGATGGCGGCATCGACGCCAAAGAACGGTAACGTGGCAGTTCCCGGTTTGATTGAGGTGCAGCCGGGTAATGGTGAAATCATGATGCCGCCTGTCTCTGTCTGCCACCAAGTATCAACAATTGGACAACGTCCACCACCAATTTTGTTATAATACCACATCCAAGCCTCTGGGTTAATTGGCTCACCTACTGTTCCTAATAAACGTAGTGACGTAAGGTCATGTTTATCCACTAACTCATCACCAGCCTTAATGAAGGCACGAATTGCAGTCGGTGCTGTGTAGAAAATACTGACGCCATACTCTTCGACAATTTGCCAAAAACGTGAAAAGTCTGGGAAGTTTGGCGCACCCTCGTACATCACCTGTGTTACGCCGTTGAGCATTGGGCCGTAAGTAATGTATGAGTGCCCAGTGATCCAGCCAACATCGGCGGTGCACCAGTAAACATCCTCATCACGCATATCGAAGATATATTTACAGGTCGCGTAAGTGCCGATCATGTAACCGCCGGTAGTGTGCAGGATGCCTTTGGGTTTTCCGGTGGATCCAGAAGTGTAGAGAATGAAAAGCGGGTGCTCGGAATCAAATGCCTTCGCCTTGTGGATGGCAGGAGCTTTAGCGATTTCATCATGCCACCAAACATCGCGGCCACGCTTCATCTTTACCTGATTTTCAGTACGCTTGAGCACAATGACTTTTTTAACAAATTTGTCGCGTTTAAGTGCCTCATCGACATTAACCTTCAAATCAACCACTCCACCTCGGCGCCATCCGCCATCAGCAGTAATCACACAGGATGCTTCCGAGTCGTCTAACCTATCTTTGATCGACTCTGCAGAGAAGCCACCGAATATGACGGAATGCACAGCACCAATACGAGCACATGCAAGCATAGCGACGGTTGCCTCTACTACCATCGGCATGTAGATCAGAACACGATCTTTGGACTTAACGCCATTTGCTTGTAATACATTTGCAAACCGGCAGACCTCACGCTGAAGCTGGTAGTAGGTCAGGGTACGTTTATCGCCGGGTTCGCCTTCCCAGATAATTGCCGCCTTGTTACCGCGGCCTTCCGCCACATGGCGATCCACGCAGTTCACACAGACATTGGTTTTACCTCCGACAAACCACTTGGCGTATGGAGCCTTCCAGTCAAGCACCTTGGTCCATTTTTTATCCCAATGCAGCTCTCTCGCTTCGCGCCCCCAGAACGTAGCCGGCTTCTCGATCGACTCCTTGTGCATGCGTTTGTACTGCGCCATGCTCGAGATTCGGGCTTTCTTGGAAAATTCCTTCGATGGCTTGAACTCACGGTCTTCGCTGAGGTGGCTTTCAATGTTTTTACTCATGGATAAAGTGTAACTTGATTACAGTCCCAAACTATCGATTGCACACAACTTGGCAATCCTACATTTCACCAAGTCAGACATGCTTATTATCAAGCTCATCGGTCAAGAATTTGCTACCCTCCAATATCAAAAAATCGTTATTCTAACGTCTGGATCCGATAATTCCTGATTTCTTAGATGCGCACTATAATGACGATAGAAACAAATAAAATCTACTCACTCGTCAATCACACCTGCGGGACTGACTCAACGGACAAATCTCTAACCTAACGGATGCGATGTTGGTAAACAATTTCAGCACCTCCAAGTCGAAATTAATCAGTAAGCTTTATCGTGTTTCTCTTAATTACCTGCGCCGCTTTGGAGGGCGGCCCGATGACTTTCCACGAACCTGTTTCTTTGCCGTTTTTCTCACCGATCGATGAGAGGAAGCGTTTTTCGATGGCCGTTGGCGTTTTGCTTTTTCCACATCGGCGGGTTGTTTACGAGGCTTTGGGTTCGTTTTTAGTGCCTCAATT
>Ga0208941_1000078_pt1 | contig 31507 bp, 29 predicted proteins | sample AOAMet2_C27A4_35_2_FD_188080 | JGI IMG/M metagenome (GOLD analysis project Ga0208941, IMG submission 188080) | Ammonia-oxidizing marine microbial communities from Monterey Bay, California, USA - C0912_C27A4_35 (SPAdes) | ecosystem: Environmental > Aquatic > Marine > Intertidal zone | place... | reverse complement strand
GCATGGAGAGGTTTATATGTTGGGAGATATCGTACATAATGAGAGTGTTGTAGATGATTTAGAAAAAAAGGGTGTAAAAGTCGTAGAAAACTTAGAAGAAATTCCAGAAGACAAACCAGTTTTATTTCGTGCTCACGGCACATCAAAAGATGTATGGAAAAAAGCGGAAGATAAAAAAATGAACATTATTGATGCTACTTGCCCGCTAGTACATGACATTCATAGAGAAGTTAAAGAATTGCATGCAGAAGGAAGAAAAATCATTATCATTGGCGATCATGGACATGATGAAGTAATAGGTATTGCTAGCCAAGTTGAGGGCGCTATAATTATCGCATCTATTAAAGAGGCACAAAAATTAAGAAAAACAAAAAAAGCTGGAATAGTTAGTCAATCAACTCAAGCAATAGAAAATGTACAAGATATTATTAATATTTTAATGACTAAAGTTGTTGATTTAAGGTTTATAAATACTATTTGTTTTCCTACTAAGAGAAATCACCAACAAATTAAAGAGTTGTCAGTGATAACAGATATGATACTCATTATCGGTTCATTTACAAGTGCAAATTCTAAAAGACTTACAGAATTGAGCCTTGAACGAAATAAAAATACTTATCAAGTTACAAATGCTGCAGAAATTGATTCATCTTGGTTTAAAAATAATATAAATTCAGTTGGTATTTCTGCGGGCGCATCAACTCCTGATTGGATTATCGATTCAGTAATTAAAAAAGTCAAAGAATTAACAAATACAACAGAGAAGGAAATTATTCATGAGTCAAGAGTACGATTTTAAAACAAAAGTTGCTTTAGCTGAAATGTTAAAGGGTGGTGTTATAATGGATGTTACCAATGTAGAACAAGCAAAAATTGCAGAAGAAGCAGGAGCTGTTTCAGTTATGGCTTTAGAAAGAATTCCATCAGATATTAGAAAAGATGGAGGTGTAGCTAGAATGAGCAACCCTCATATGATTAAAGAAATACAAGATAATGTATCTATACCAGTAATGGCAAAATGTAGAATTGGTCACTTTGCAGAAGCTCAAATTTTACAGGCTTTAGAAGTAGATTTTATTGATGAAAGTGAAGTTTTAACAATGGCTGACGAACATTTTCATGTAGATAAGCATCCATTTAAAGCTCCATTTGTTTGTGGAGCACGAAATCTTGGTGAAGCATTAAGAAGAATAGATGAAGGTGCAGCACTGATTCGTACTAAAGGGGAAGCGGGTAGTGGCAATATTGTTGAGGCAGTTAGGCATATTAAAATGATTACTTCAGAGTTAAAGGCATTGAACGATCAAAATCTATCAGAAAAAGCAAAAGAGTTTAGAGTCCCCTTAGCGCTTGTAGAAGAAGTTGTAAAAAATGGAAAGCTACCAGTACCTAATTTTGCAGCAGGAGGAATAGCAACTCCAGCAGATGCATGTTTGATGATGCAATTAGGTGCTGAAACAGTTTTTGTTGGTTCCGGAATTTTTAAAAGTGAAGATCCATCAGAACGTGCACATGCTATAGTTCAATCTGTTACTCATTTTGCAGATGCTAAGAAAGTCCTTAGTGCATCGTATAACTTAAAAGATGCTATGAAAGGAATATTGATGTCAGACATTCCTGAAGATCAGAGGTTTTCAGAAAGAGGTGAGTAATTGTGGTTGGAGTTTTAGCTTTACAAGGTAATTTTGCATCCCATATTCATATTTTGAATCAAATTGGGATTAGTTCAAAATTAGTTAAAACCTTAGAAGACTTATCCGGTATTAATGGATTAATTATACCTGGAGGAGAATCAACAACTATGTCAAACCTTTTGTTAAGAGACCAACATTTTATCGATGGAATCAAATCTTTCTCTATTGATAAGCCTATTCTTGGTACATGTGCAGGGTTAATACTGATGTCAAAAAATAGTTTTGACAAAAAAGTTTTAAACATGAATATTATTGATATTGAAGTAAGTAGAAATGCATATGGAAGGCAAGTTCACTCTTTTGATGATTCAATTAATTTAGTACAAAAAAATATTAAAACTAAATCAATGAAAGCATCATTTATTAGAGCTCCTAAAATCACTAGCATGGGAAAGAATGTCAAAATAATTTGTAAACACGATAATGAAGTTGTTGGAGTGAGAGAAGGTATGCATATAGCAATTACTTGCCATCCTGAATTACAACATGAAACTTTATTGCATGAGATTTGTTTTAGAAGATAAATATGAAATATTTAAACAATATTAAATCGCCATCAGATTTAAAGTCATACTCTCCAGAAGAGCTTGAATTTATTTGTGATGAATTAAGAGAGTATATTATATCAACTATTAATGAAATAGGTGGTCATTTAGCTCCAACCTTAGGCACCATTGAGTTGACTACCGCTCTTCACTATGTTTATAATACACCTGAAGATAAGCTTATTTGGGATACCGGACATCAAGCCTATGCACACAAAGTATTAACAGGAAGATTTGATTCTTTTAAAACTATCAGAAAGTATAAAGGTTTAAGTGGATTTTTAAAAAGAGCTGAAAGTGAATATGATGTATTTGGAGCTGGTCATGCATCAACTTCTATCTCTGCTGGACTTGGAATAGCATGTGGAAGAGATTTAGATGATCAAAAATTTAAAGTAGTAAGTATTATAGGTGATGGGGCATTAACAGGAGGTCTGGCATTTGAAGCTCTTAATAATGCAGGACATCTCAATAAGCAATTATTAGTTATTGTGAATGATAATGATATGTCAATCAGTCCTAATGTAGGAGCATTTAGAAATTATTTAGTTAAAATTGCTACAAACAAATCATATAACTATGTAAGAGGTAAGATTGGAAGGTTAATTTCTAGACTACCAAAGCATCTTAAATTTATTGAGACTCTATTAAAAAAAGTAGAATCAAGTGCAAAAAATTTCTTTTTACCAACTACGATATTTGAAGATTTAGGCTTTAGATATTTTGGTCCTATTGATGGACATAATATAAATGAGTTAGTTTCTACTCTAAATAATATAAAAGAGTTAAATACTCCAGTAGTGCTCCATACTATTACAAAAAAGGGCAAAGGGTTAGATTATGCTGAACATGATCCTGTTAAATATCATGGAGTAAAAGAAAAGAAAGATACTCCTTTAAAGAAAACTAACGAAGTGCCTATTTTTCAAAATGTTTTCGCAGAAGTTTCATGCAATCTAGCAAACGAAAATAAGAATATTGTTGCAATTACCGCTGCAATGCGAGAAGGTACAGGATTAGTTAATTTTGCAAAAGATTTTCCTGATAGGTATTTTGATGTAGGTATAGCAGAAGCACACGGCGTAACATTTGCAGGAGGACTAGCAGTAAATGGTAAAATTCCAATAGTAGCAATTTATTCTACTTTTTTACAAAGAGGGTATGATCAAATTATCCACGACATTGCTTTGCAAAAATTACCTGTAATTTTTTGTTTAGATAGATCAGGTCTAGTAGGTGAAGATGGAGCTACTCACCATGGAGTATTAGATATTGCATATATGAAATGCATCCAGGGAATGATTGTTACTGCACCAAAAGATGGAAATGAATTACAAGATTTACTGTTTACAGCAACCAATCATACTGAAGGACCTTTTAGTATTAGATATCCAAAAGAGTCAGCTATTGATTTTGATAACACTAATTCAAATATCATAACAATTGGATCATGGGAAGTAGTTAACCAAGGAGATGATATCTTAATTTTAGCAGTTGGATCTATGGTGAAGAGGAGTATGGATATTGTAGAGAATTTAAAAGAAAGAGATATTAAAGCAGAGGTTGTTAATTGTAGATTTATTAAACCTATGGACTTAGAATACTTAGAAAATAATTGCTCAAAATTTTCTAAGATTGTTACTATAGAAGAAGGTGTTTTAGATGGAGGTTTTGGAGAAAGTGTTACAGCATGGAGTTCTAGTAAAAAACTTAAGAATGACATTTTAAATATAGGACTTCCAAATGATTTTGTAGATCATGGTCCAAGAAATATATTATTAGAAGAAGTAGGCTTAGATAGTAAGGCATTATACGAAAAAATTGTTAAATTTGTTGATAGGTAACTATGAGTAAAAAAACACTAGATAGAAAAAAGAATTTTGATAGTTTGAGTGGCAATAAGCTAGAACAGTACTATTCTTCTAATACAAAAGATAATAAGTATAGTATAGACCCTGGCACTTTTCCATATACTCGAGGTATTCATAAAAATATGTATAGAGGAAAATTGTGGACTATGAGGCAATTTTCCGGTTTCAGTACTCCAGAAAAAACAAATGAAAGATATAAATATTTATTACAAAATGGCCAGACAGGACTCTCTGTTGCTTATGATATGCCAACACTTATGGGTTATGATCCTGATCATGAACTCTCATCGGGAGAAGTTGGTGTTTGCGGTGTTAATGTAGCTTCTTTGGATGATATGGAAATTTTATTTAAGGATATAGATTTAGAAAAAATTTCTGTATCTCAAACTATTAATGGCCCTGCAATTATCTTGTTTGCTTTCTATGTAGCCTTAGCAAAGAAAAATGGTATTGATATTAGCCACTTAAGAGGAACATTGCAGAATGATGCTGTCAAAGAATATATAGCACAGAAAGAATTCATTTTCCCCCCAAAACCATCAATAAAATTAGTAGTAGATGTTATTGAGTTCTGCTCAGAGAACATGCCATTTTATAGTCCAGTATCAGTAAGTGGATATCATATAAGAGAAGCTGGTTCTACTGCTGCGCAGGAATTAGCATTTACGCTTAATAGTGGATTCACTTATATCGAAGCTTCTTTAAAGAGGGGTTTAAAAATCGATGACTTTGCACATAGATTATCATTCTTTTTTAATTCACATATGGATTTTTTTGAAGAGATAGGAAAGTATAGAGCAGCACGAAGAATTTGGGCGAATAAACTTAAAAATGAATATGGTGCTAAAAATGAAAATTCTTTAAAATTAAAATTTCATACGCAAACAGCTGGATGTTCTTTGACAGCTCAGCAACCAGAAAATAATATTGTTAGAACCGCCTATGAAGCTATGGCTGCTGTGCTAGGTGGAACAAATTCGCTACATACAAATTCACTTGATGAAACATTAGCACTACCATCTGAAAAAGCTGCAAAAATAGCGTTAAGGACTCAACAAATTCTTGCACATGAAACAGGTGTGCCTAATGTAGCAGATCCACTGGGAGGTTCTTGGTATGTAGAAGAGATAACAGACAGAATTGAAGAAGAAGCAAATGAATACTTTAGAGTAATAAAGAGTCTCGGTGGAACAATCACAGCGATTGAAGATGGTTATTTTCAAAAGAAAATTTCCGAGTCAGCGTCTGTATATCAAGAATCAATTGACTCAAAAGAAAGAATTATTGTTGGACTAAATGATTTTGTTGATGAAAATGAAAAACTTGAAATTGAAATCTTAAAAATATCTCAAAAGGCTCAAGAAATTCAAGAAAAGAAAGTTAAAAAACTTAGAAAAAAAAGAGATAATAAATCACTAGATAAAAAAATGAAAAAATTAAGAAATGCTTGCGAAAATAATTTAAATTTAGTCCCTTATTTGATTGAAGTCGCAGAGCATGGCGGTACAGTTGGAGAAATTGTAGAATTAATGAAGGGTGTTTATGGGGAATGGGAAGAATCTTTTGGAATCTAAATTATGAATAGAATTTATACATCACTGATTTTAGTTTTTGCGCTAATTGTTATTTGGACTATATATCTTACTAATGTAAGACAAGATAATAGCTTAACTGTTCGTTACTACACAATTGAAGAACTTGTATCAATAGACTCTTCTATATCGACCAGTGTTAAGGTTGGTGGTTTAATTAAGCCTAATTCGATTAGTATCAATAATGATGATCAATTAGAGGTATCTTTTTATGTTTATCAGGGAAATGACAGTTTAAGAGTTTATTATTATGGTATTAGGCCAGATTTATTTAAGGATGATGCAGAAGTCGTAGTTGCAGGCTCTTTTAATGATAATTTAATTGTTGCTACCGAACTTCAAACTAAATGTGCTTCAAGATATGAAGGCGATTTAAAAAATATAGAAAAGATATAATGATATCCCAAATTGGAAGTTTAGCACTGAGTATAAGTGGTGGATTAATATTATCAACCTTCTTTTTCCTGTTTTATTATTCTATTAAAAAAAATAAAATCTTTTTAGATGTATCTGAAAGAGGTTTAATAGCAGTTTGTTTTTGTGTTATTTTAGCCACCCTTTGTCTGTTGAACGAGTTGCTAATTAGTAATTTTAATTTACAATACGTTTCACAATATACGAGCTATGAAACCCCTTTATTTTTTAAAGTAACTGCTTTGTGGGCTGGACAAGCTGGATCATTACTTTTTTGGACATTCATTATGTCTATATACTCTTTAATTTATATTAATGTTTCTCTAAGAAAAATGCATGAATTGAAATTTTGGTCTTATATTATGCTCTCTTTTATTTTCGGATTTTTCTTACTCTTATCTAATTTTGTAGCAAACCCTTTTGAGCCTGTATCATCTGATATTATTGTACAGAACGGTAATGGGTTAAATCCTTTATTACAAAATGTTACAATGGCCATTCATCCACCTACTCTTTATTTAGGTTTTATTGGCACTACTATTCTTTTCGTAATGGCTCTATCTGCCTTAATATCAAAATCACTTACCTTTGAATGGATTCAATCCATTAGACGTTGGTCATTAATTGTATGGACTTTTTTATCTGCAGGTATCATTTTAGGGGGATATTGGGCATATAATGAGTTAGGTTGGGGTGGATATTGGGCTTGGGATCCAGTTGAAAATTCCTCTTTAATGCCATGGCTTATACTTACAGCATTTATTCATTCTTCTATGATACAAGAAAAAAGAGGGATGTTAAAATCTTGGAATATTTTATTAGCAGCATCAACTTTCCTGCTAGTTATTTTAGGTACATTTATTACTAGAAGTGGAATAGTGTCTTCTGTACATTCATTTACAGCTGAAAATTTGGGACCATTATTCTTAGGTTTTTTAACCAGTTTAATTTTATTTACCGTCTATTGGTTTTTTAAGCGTTTAGATCTATTAAAATCAGATAAAAAAATTGATTCTTTTTCATCAAGAGAAGGAGGATTTTTATACAATAATTTAATTCTACTTCTTATGTGCTTTATTGTATTATGGGGAACATTATTTCCTATTCTTTCAGAAGCTTGGAATGGAGAAAAGATTTATGTTGGAGCTACTTATTTTAATCAGCTAAATGTACCCATTGGGTTAGTTTTATTGTTTTTAATGGGTATTGGTCCCTTACTTTCATGGAGAACGACCTCTAATTCAAAATTATTATCAAATTTCAAAATTCCTATGGTTGTAAGTTTTGTATCCGGAGTAATATATTCTTTATTTTTTGGACCTTTTCAATTATATCCTTTAGTTACATGTATGGGAATAGCTTTTACGGGAACATCTATTTCAAATGAGTTTAGAAAGTCTTATATGAAATCAAAAAGTAAAGATAAATCTATTGCATCTGCTTTTACTAGTATGATGTTAAATAATAGACATAAAAATGGAGGATATATTGTCCACATTGGAATTACTTTACTTTTTGTAGGATTTATTGGAAGAGCATTTGAAGTAGAAAAAGAGTTTAATTTGTCTCCTGGCGAAGAAATTTATTTTGCTAATTATATTTTTAAACTTAATAGTATTAAAAGTGAAGCTAGAGATAATCATTATGCTTTTATTAGCGACATGGATGTTATAGATCAAAGTAATAATCTATTAACAAGTTTATATCCAGAAAAAAGAATTTATTTTTATTGGAATCCAGATCCTGAAAAACGTCAACCTCACAGCGAACTTGATATTTATAGTACCATGAGAAAAGATATATATTCAATATTTTCTGCTTATGATGCAGAGAAAAATCAAGGCTATTTCAAAATTATGATTAATCCTTTAGTAAATTGGGTATGGATTGGTGGAATCGTAATGGTCATTGGTTCTTTATTTGCTTTTTGGCCATCCAAGAGGAGAGACTATGGAGTTATTTAATCAATTTTTTATTTTTGCATTGTACTTTATGGTTATTCTATTTGTATTCTACCCATTGTTGAAAAAAATTAAATAATGTTAGAAGTTAAAAATCTTAGTAAGTCATTTTCAGATATTAAAGTATTAGACAATATATCTTTTACTATAGATTCAGGAAAGCTAGTTGCATTACTAGGTCGCAATGGTTCAGGTAAAACTACCTTTTTAAAATGCATATCTAATATTATGAACACTGATTCTGGTGATATTAATTATAATGGGTCCAATTTTTTATTTCTAAACGATAAAGCAAATATTTTTAGCGATTTAACTATATTAAATAATCTTAAATGTATTTTGCGCCTATATAATCAAGATTTTAGTGTAGAAAATTATAAAAAGTATTTGGTTTTATTGGAGTTAAAAGAATTTGAAAATTTGCCATTAAAGTATTTATCTAAAGGGAATCTTCAGAGGAATAAACTACTTATCGCTTTAAACTTGTCATGGAAGTATCTATTAATAGATGAACCTTTTACAAATTTAGATGATAGCGCTCAAAATATATTCAGAGATCTTTTTTTAAATTTAAAATCAAAAAACAAAACTATTATTTTTTCTACACATAATTTTAAGCACATATCAGATATTTGCGATGAATCTATAAAGCTAGAAAATGGAAAAATTGCTCTATGATAATGAGTTTAATTAAAAATGAATTCCTTTTAGAGATGAAATCATCTAATAATTTATTTTATATAACATTCTTTTCTTTATCATGCTTAATGCTTTCTGTTTTTTCATTTCCTCCATCTGAATTAAATGAAATTATTATCTTGTCTGGATTTTTCTGGATTATTATTGCTTTAGCATCAATTAAATTGATTGAGAATTCGTTTGTACGCGAAAAAGAAGAAGGGGTATATGATTTAATTTATACATCTCCTGCAAATAATTATCTATTATTTTTAGCAAAACTAGTTACTTTTTCTTTAATTTTGCTTGGTGTTCAACTGCTTATTTTTATGATTTATAGCTTAATATCTAGCTCAATAGAAGTGGGTATAATTTTTCAGATTTTAGTACTTTGTTTAGTATCTAATGTTGGACTGATAGGGTTAGGAATACTTATATATTTAATGACTTCACTAAATAGTACGAGAAGTTTTCTATTTCCACTTATTTTATTTCCTATGATTGTTCCTCTTTTAATTCACTCTTCAAATATTTTCATTGCTATATGCTTAGGACTAGAGATATCTTTCTATATAGAATCAATACTCTTATTATTAACTTTTGCAATTATGGCAACAGTTTTAGGAATTAATTTTTTTGAAAGGCTAGTTAAATACTAATGAATTTATCTTTATTCATACTATCAATGATTGTAATGGGATGCAATATAGTATCAATTGTATTTTTAACTCCAATGGTTCCTGATCAAGAATGGGCACAGAAAATATTTTATCTTCATGTACCTTTGGCTTGGTCGGGTTTCTTATCTTATTTTTTTGTTATGTTGGCTGCAATAGGATATCTTTTTTCCAAAAATCTCAAATATGATAGGATTGGACACGCAGCAGCAGAAATTGGTACAATATTTACAGGATTAGTCCTTGTTACAGGTCCAATTTGGGCGACTCCGATTTGGGGAAAGCCATGGATTTGGGAACCAAGATTAATTACAACATTAGTTTTATTCATTATTTATGCTGGATACTTTATTTTGAGAAATGTTGGAATCTATAGACAAAGAGTAGCCTTAATTTCTGCTATAATAGGAATTATTGCCTTTTTAGATATTCCTATCATATTTATATCGGTAGAATTTTGGGCAGCAGAAATTCAATCTCATCCACAGGTTGAAATGAATAAACAGCCATCAGGTATATTGAGCCCATTTTTATTTTCTTTGTTTGCCTTTACCAATCTGATGTTCACCATGTTATTTTTAAAACTGAAAGTTTTATATTTAGAGGATAGAGAGCAAAATTATGTATAATTATTTAGAGTATTTTTTAGCAGCATTTATAGCTGTATTTATAGTTTTATTAGTGTGGTTTGTAGTAAATATCAAAAAATTAAGAAATTTATAAATAAGCGTTTTTTAATATGATTATTTGCTATATTTTTTGACTTAAATTTTAATTACTCTTAGAGGAAATGAATAGCATGGAAAGAAAAATTGTACATGTCGTTGGTACTGGAACAATTGGTGAGCCACTTATTGGAATACTGTGTGAACAAAAAAGTAACTTGGGGATTGACGAAGTTACATTTCATAAACACTCTGCACTTACAGTAGATAAGCCAAAAATTGATAATTTAATTAAAAAAGGTGCAAGACTATCTGTTTTGGAAGATAGGGTAGATGCCTTTAAGGCAGTTGGTTTAGAACCAGAGTTTACGATTGAAGAGGCTATCTCTAGAGCATCTGTTGTTATTGACTGTACACCAGGTGGATCAGGCCTAAAAAACAAAGAAGATTTTTACAATAAATATACCGATAGGGTAAAAGGATTTTTAGCTCAAGGTAGCGAAAATGGATTTGGTAAAAAATATGCAAGAGGCATTAATGATCATGTTATAAATTCTGAAGATCAATTTTTACAAGTTGTGTCGTGCAATACCCACAATATTGCCTGCCTGGTCAATACTATCGCTCTAAGTATTTCACCAGACAATCTTATCGATGGCAAGTTTGTATGTATTCGTAGAAGTAATGATATTAGCCAAACGGGTAGTTTCGTTCCAGCTCCAACTGTCAACAGTCATGCTCATGAGATCTATGGAACACATCACGCTGAAGATGCCGCGGGACTATTTAAAACAATGAATCTTGATTTGAACCTTTTCTCTTCTGCTTTAAAGATAAATACACAGTATATGCATACGGTATGGTTTAATTTGAAGCTTAAAGAGCCAACTTCTAAAGAAAAAGTAATCGATTTATTAGAACGTAATGATAAAATTGCATTAACTGAGCACAAATCATCGAATGCAGTATTTTCTTTTGGAAGAGACCAAGGTACATATGGAAGAATTTTAAATCAAACAGTGATAGTTGAAGATTCTATAAATGTTAAAAATGAACATGAAGTATCAGGGTTTTGTTTTACTCCTCAGGATGGAAATTCAATTTTATCAAGCATTGCAGCAACAGTTAAGTTTTTAAATCCACATTCATACCAAGATAAAATTAATTCTCTAAGCCCATTCTTTTTTCAAAGAGTTTAATGGTACAATATCAGAGAATTGTTACTAATCTTCTTGAAGAGAATACATATATTGTATACAATGAAAACGATGATTGTATAGTCATAGATCCAGGGTTTGGTTTTGATCTAATTGATACATTCATTCAATCAAAAAATTTGTCTCCCCTAGCTATTTTAGCAACTCATGCACATTTCGATCATCTTGCTAGTGCTGCAGATTTAGTAGATAAATATAGTATTCCACTCTATGTTTGTGATAAGGATGAGCTTGTAGTAGAAAATTTTCATAGAGCAGCGGGGTATTGGGGTGTAGAAGCAAGAAAACCTATTATTTCTAATTGGATCGATTGCGAAGATAAACAATTGATAGTAGGAGATTTTTCTTTTTCAATTATTTTTAATCCAGGGCATTCACCGGGATGTATTAGTTACATTATAGATAACTTAGTATTTTGTGGAGATCTAATATTTAAAGGGTCTATTGGAAGAACAGATCTCCCATTAAGCAGTCCAAGAGATATGGCAACATCACTGAAATTCTTTGTAAATTCTTTTACAAGTGATCAAACCTTATTAACAGGACATGGGGAAGAAACAACTCTTTATCAAGAGCTGAAGACTAATCCATACTTAATGAAATATGAAAAATAGAATTATTGAAAATTTAAAAAGTTTAGAAAGTCAAAAAAAACAACATCTTCTTTTAGCAGTTTCTGGCGGTATAGATTCTATGGTGATGTTAGATTTTTTCTATAAGAATCCTAGCTTAGCTAGTATTACAGCTTGCTATATCAATCATAATAGTCATTCTAATAGTGAAAAAATGGGTAAGCTTGTAGCTAAGTACTGTTCTAACAACAATATATCTTTTGTAGAGTCTTCTATTGATTCATCTAAAATAAAAAGTAACATAGAAGCACAATTTCGACAAAAACGATATTTTGAACTTCAAAAAATTTGTAAGGAAGTTAATGCTAATTATGTTGTGACAGCTCATCATAGCGATGATCAAATTGAAACAATTTTAATGAAAATTTTAAATGCTTCCAGTTTTAATTCTATGAGAGGTATTCGCTCATTAAATAATAATATTTTTAGACCAATGCTTAGTATTAAAAAAAGCGAAATTTTAGAATATGCTAAAAAAAATAAAGTAGCTTTCGTTGGTGATCCAACGAATGAAGATACCACATTAACTCGTAATTTTCTTAGAAAAAAGGTCATTCCATTATTAGAAAATATTAAACCAAATCTTTATAAGCCATTCGATGACTTTCAAGAAAAAACAAAAGATATGAAAGAATTATTGAGTTTTACTACTGATGAGTTTATCAAATCTGATGATATGCGATTTTCTCAAAATATTTATTATATTAATAAAGAAAGATTCCTGACTTTACCATTCTTATTGAAAATAAATATCATAAAAAGAATTTTGTCGAAAAATGCTCAATTTTATTTTTCTAAAAATTTATTAGCAGAGTTGAGCGTATTTCTAAAAAAGGAAGTTGTTGGGAGTGAAAAAATAATTAATAAAACTAAGATCTTAATTGATAGAGATTGTATTTTATTAACAGAAAACTTAGATATCATTCCAGTATATCGTGAAGTAAAACCGGGCGAAATAATTGAAAATAATGATTTTTCATTCCATTGGAACTATGACAAAAGACCAAAAAGCTTTTTAAAAGATCCTAGCTTTGAGTATGTTGATGCGGAACATTTCAATAACAGGTTAATTATTCGGAATGTAGATAACGATGACACTTTTAGCCCTTTAGGCTTATCAGGTACAAAAAGGGTTAATCAATATTTGACTGATCAAAAAGTATCTTCCATTGATAAGAAAAAGACTATTGCAGTTTGCAATGAAAAAGATATTGTATGGGTGGCCGGAAAACAAATTAGTAATAATTATAAGCTAACTAAGAAAAGTAAATTGATTGCAAAACTAAATTTCTTAAGGAAATAGTTTTTTTAATAACCATTTTTATTAAATTCACATCCAAATGAAAAAGCCAACAAAAAAGCCAAAAAAACAATTAAAGCGAAAATCAAAAGCTAAAAACTCAAGTTCTTTTGTATGGCTTGCAGTTTTATTCTTTGTGATGCTATCTCTATCATTGCTACCAAATGAATCAGCAAATGAAGTAGAGATATCCTACAATACTTATAAAAGGCTTCTCTCAGATGGGCAAATAAAAGAAGCTTCTATTGAGAATGATAATTCTTTTCATGGAGAGCTGTCTGCACCTGCAACATTAATAAATAAAAATGGAGCAGAGTTCACAGATAGAACACTTTTTGTTGTTTATCTTCCAGCAGATTATGCTGAACAAATCAAAGTCTGGGATGAAAAGAATATTGAATACAATTTTGAAGGAGAGAAAATTGACTGGACCAGCTGGTTGCTTGGTTTTGCTCCTTGGTTATTATTAATTGGTTTTTGGATTTTTATGATAAGAAGAATGCAGGGATCAAATAATGGTATGAATAATGTCTTTAGTTTTGGAAAAAGTAAAGCAAAAATGTTTTCTTCAAAGCAAAAGAAAGTAAAATTTGGCGATGTTGCTGGATGTATAGAAGCAAAAGAAGAGTTAGAGGAAGTTATTGCTTACTTAAAAAGTCCAAAGAAATTTGAAAAATTAGGGGGAAAAATACCTCGAGGCGTACTTTTAGTTGGCCCTCCTGGTACTGGAAAAACTTTACTAGCTAGAGCTGTAGCAGGTGAATCTAATGTTCCATTTTTTAGTATAAGTGGAGCTGATTTTGTTGAAATGTTTGTAGGTGTTGGCGCTTCAAGAGTTCGTGATTTATTTGAGCAAGCTAATAAAAATTCTCCTGCTATTATCTTTATAGATGAATTAGATGCTGTAGGTAGACAAAGGGGAGCTGGACTTGGTGGAGGTCATGATGAAAGAGAACAAACCTTGAACCAATTACTTGTTGAGCTAGATGGTTTTGAAAATAGTAGCAGTGTTATTGTTATGGCTGCAACTAACAGACCTGATGTATTGGACTCTGCATTATTAAGGCCAGGAAGATTTGATCGTCAAGTAGTTGTTGATGTACCTGACTTACAAGGCAGACATGATATTCTAAAAATACATACGAAAAAAATTAAGATTAATAAAAAGTCAGTTAAGCTTCATGATATTGCAAAAGGTACCCCGGGTATGGTTGGCGCAGATCTAGCAAACCTCGTTAATGAAGCGGCACTTTTAGCCTCTAGAAAAAGAAAAACAACTGTAGACAATAATGATTTTGAAGAAGCAAAAGATAAAGTTTTGATGGGTGTTCAAAGAAAAAGTATGGTTTTGTCTGATGAAGAAAAGAAAGTAACAGCTTATCACGAAGCTGGACATGCTGTTGTAGCTATTTTTTCTCCAGAAGCAGACCCTGTACATAAAGTTACTATTATTCCTAGAGGAAGAGCTCTTGGAGTCACGATGCAATTACCTTTAGATGAAAAGCATGGATACTCTAAGACATATATTTTGAGCAGATTGGCTGTAATGATGGGTGGAAGATCTGCTGAGGAAATTATATTTAATGAAATTACCACTGGCGCTTCAAATGATATCGAAAGAGCAACTAGTATTGCAAGAAAAATGGTTTGTGAGTGGGGTATGAGTGATGCTATGGGTCCAATGTCGTTTGGTAAAAAGAATGAAGAAATTTTTTTAGGAAGAGAGATTCAATCTCATAGAGACTACAGTGAACAGACTGCTCAGCAAATTGACCATGAGGTAGTTACTATTATTAAAGATGCACAAAAAACTTCACATAAGATTTTAACAGATCATATAGACTTATTGCACCTAATGGCAGAACAGTTATTAGAACATGAAACAATCGATGAAGCAGATATTAAATTATTAGTCGCTGGCAAGAAACTCTCAAAAAAAAATAATAAATAAACAGTGAATATTTCTGAATTAAATGATTGGTTGCATTCAGAAAATCAACCACCTCTCATTATGGGGGTATTAAATGTTACTCCAGACTCTTTTACGGACGGTGGAAAATTTCTAGATCCTACTAATGCAGTAAATCACGCCATGGATATGATTACTGATGGTGCAGATATTATTGATATAGGCGGAGAATCTACAAGACCGTTTTCAGAATCAGTATCTGAGGAGGAAGAGTTATCAAGAGTGATTTCCGTCATTAAGAAGTTGAGAGAGAAAACAGACACTGTTATTTCTATTGATACCACAAAATCATCAGTCGCTGATAGCGCATGTAATGCCGGTGCAGACCTTGTAAATGATATCAGTGGATTACTATTTGATGATAAAATGATCGATACGATTAAAAAGCATGACTGTCCTGTTATTTTGATGCATATAGTGGGTAATCCTAAGACAATGCAAGAAAATCCTTCCTATACTAATGTCATATCAGACATTAGTATTCATTTGCTAGATAGGGCAAAATTTGCTATAAAAAACGGAGTAAAGGAGTATAATATTATTTTGGATCCAGGAATTGGGTTTGGTAAAACAGTAAGTAATAATTTTTCCATTATTAATAATATTGATCAGTTTACTCAGCTTGGTTATCCAATATTAGTCGGAGCATCAAGAAAATCTTTTATTGGCAAAACCTTAGATGTTGATGAAAATAATAGAATTGAAGGAACAATAGTATCAAATGTTATAGCTTTAGAAAGAGGATGTAAGATTTTTCGAGTGCATGATATAGTAGAAACAAAAAGAGCATTAATTATTGCAAATAAAATTTTTAATTCAAACGCTTTAAATACCTAAATTATAAATATATGAATTTATTTGAAATCAGCTTTATAAAATTTACACTTACTGATTTATTTGATCTGGTACTCATTTCATTCATCTTTTCTTACGCATATTCCTATTTCAGAGGAACAAGAGGGGGACAGATGTTAATTGGTCTGTTAATTCTCTTTTTTGCAGGGTTTGTCGTAAATATTCTTGGTTTCAGAGCTACTTCATGGCTGTTGAATTTATTTCAAACAGTTTGGGTAGTTGTATTTGTCATTTTATTTCAACCAGAAATTAGAAGACTCTTGACATCTGTCGGTCAGAATAGAATACTAAGAAAGTTATTTCAGATTGAAAAACTTTCTATTCAGGAAGAAATTATTGCATGTATAAGTGAGATTAAAAGGAATAAATGGGGTGCCATTATTATTTTTGAAAGAGAAAATTCATTAAAGACTATCAGTGCTGATGGAGTAAGGATGGGGGCGGTATTCAGCCCTGAATTATTAGTATCAATTTTTAATCCTACCTCTCCATTGCATGATGGAGCTGTCATTATTCATAGTAATATTATAGAAGCAGCTGCATGCATATTGCCATTAACAGAAAGTAAAACTTTAAATCCTGAAATGGGAACTCGCCATAGAGCTGCATTAGGAATTTCAGAAGAGAGTGATGCTCTTGCGTTGGTATTATCTGAAGAAACGGGAAAAATATCTATTGCAGAGAATGGATATTTTATAAGTTCTGCGCTGACTTTAGAAGAATTAGGTAATGTTTTAAAAGAAAAAATGAGTGATATAGGGGATGAATAATATGTTAAAAGAAAAAATTATGGATTTAATGGAAAGATCAGATTTTATGACTCTTTCTACTAGTGTTGCAGGAAATTCTTCCGCAGCAAATGTATATTTTTCAAATGATGGCTTAGATATATATTTTTTCACATTTAATCCAAGCAGAAAGGCTGTTCAGATTGCTTTTAATCCAAAAGTCCAATGTGTTATTAGGCCTGACGGTGAAGATGGAATCAAGGAATTACAAATTGATGGATTTGCTAAAAAGATAACTGATAGTGAAGAAAAAGATAAGGCTAGAGAAGCAATATTGAAAGTTACTAAAGCTTTTACTGAATATATGCATGATGACTTCTTAATTGCTAATGATGTAGTTGGATACTATAAAATAGAACCAACAGTAATAAAATATGTTGATTTCTTTGCTGAAACTCAGTTTGAATGGATAGAAATTCCAGAGAATAAACCGAGTGTAATATCGGAGTTATTGGGTAATGTCGGCAGAACCATTAAATACTGGATGACTGTTGTTAGAGGACCATTCTTAACAGCAACAATTGCTCCCATTTTATTAGGATCGGCTATTGCTTACAAGCAATTTGGTACATTTGATTGGTCAATTTTTTGGCTTGTATTATTAGGAGCAATATTTGCCCAATGCGGTACAAATACTATCAATGACTATTTTGATCATAAATCTAGAAACGATGAACTTAATAAATTAGCTAGTCCTTTTAATGGAGGTTCAAGAACAATTCAATCTGGGTTAATGACTCCAGCAAATATGTTATTTGTATCTGTACTATTTTTTAGCTCTACAATTGGAATTGGTTTAGAACTTAATAATCTTCTTTTTGGAGACTATTTAGCTATGTCCATATTGATGTATTTGGGATTAATAGGAGTATTTCTAGGTGTCATGTACACAGGTTTTTTAAAACTTGCATACAATGGTCTTGGCGATTTAGCAGTGTTTATCGGATTTGGTCCCCTAATGGTTTATGGTGCAGCATACATGCAGAATCAGTCAGTAGATCCTGTAACTACTCTACTTTTTTCAGTCCCTGTTGGTATTTTTGTAGCATTAATTTTATTTATTAATTGCTTTCAAGACTACAATGCTGATAAAGCAGTTAATAAGAATAGTTGGGTTGTTAGGCTAGCTGGCCCTGAAAACAAAGCAAATTATAGAGCTCCATTCAAAGTATGGAAAAATTTGATGATGTTGTCATTTACAATTATTCTTGGTGCATCTTTATATACTGGTAATTTATTTACTCTCATAGCCTTACTTCCTTTATTAATTTTTAATTTTGCTTCAAAAAAAGGAAGCAGCTGGTTAGATCGGTGGGAAAAAGATGATGCAAACCTTCAACAGCTTCCATATGAATTATTAATTGTTAATGTTTCTACAATTGGAATTCACTTTTTAACTGGTATGTTGCTTACATTAGGATTTTTACTTAGTACATGGATTTAAAAGACCAGTATAATTCTCTTCTAGAAAAGTTTGATCAAATTAGGAGGCATCTTTGACCTTGAAGCTAAAGATGCTCATTTAAATAATTTAAAAGATCAAATTTCAGACCCATCTTTGTGGGATAATAACAAAAAAACCACTTCTATCATGAAAGAAATTTCGATGTGTGAAAAAGATATTAATTTAAGAAAAAGCTTATCTGAAAAAGCTAGTGATATCAAGGTAATGTTTGAATTTTTAAATGATGGACAGATTGAAGAGAAAGAGTTTTCAGAAGAAATTGAACATCTTGCGAAGCTTATTAAAGAATTTGAATTAAAATTAATACTTAATTCAAAGAATGACTCTAAAAATGCTATTATTTCAATCCATCCAGGTGCTGGTGGTACAGAAAGTCAAGATTGGGCTCAAATGTTGTATAGAATGTATTCTATGTGGACAGAGTCTAAGGGATTCAAGTTTAATGTTATTGATTTTCAAGCAGGAGACGAAGCAGGTATTAAAGATTCTACTATTGAGATTGCAGGAGATTATGCTTACGGATTACTTCAGTCAGAAATAGGAGTACATAGATTGGTAAGAATATCACCGTTTGACTCTAATAGTCGTAGACATACCTCTTTTGCTTCCGTATCTATTTATCCATCAATTGATGAAGATGTTGAAATAGAAATCAATCCAAAAGAACTTAGGATAGATACATTTCGAGCTAGTGGTGCTGGAGGGCAGCATGTTAATAAAACTGATTCTGCTATTAGAATCACCCATTTACCCACTGGAACAGTTACTCAATGTCAGACTCAAAGATCTCAACATAAAAATAAAGAGCAAGCTCTAAAGGTGTTAAAGTCAAAGCTCTATCAATTAGAGATTGAAAAGCAAGAAGAGTCAAAAAAAATACTTGAGGGTGAAAAAAAGGATATTGCCTGGGGGAATCAAATAAGATCTTATGTATTTCATCCATATAACATGATTAAAGATCACAGAACTAAATTTGAAGTAGGTAATGTAAAGGCAGTTATGGATGGAAATATAGATGACTTTATGTATAGTTATTTATTAGATAAAATGGAAAAAAATAAATAAGTTTCTTTCGATATGGAAAATAAAAGCTTAAAACAAATAATTGCAAACCGTCACGAAAAATTAGATAAAATTCGCCAGTTAGGTGTAAATCCATATCCCTATGAATTTAATATTACTCATTCAACTCTAGAAATTACTAAGGACTGTATTGACCAAAATGTATCCGTGGCTGGTAGAGTGATGTCTTTGAGAAGAATGGGAAAAGCTGCTTTTGCTAATATTCAAGATGAGAAAGGTAGAGTTCAGCTATATATTGCTAGAGATGATGTTGGAGAAGATAATTATAATTTATTCAAGCTAGTCGATATCGGAGATTTTATTGGAATTGATGGTATAGTTTTTATTACAAAAACAGAAGCAATTACTGTAAAAGCTGAAAAGGTAACTATATTAAGTAAAAACTTAAGACCTATTCCCGATGTTAAAGAGAAGGATGGAGAAAAATACAATTCGGTATCTGATAAAGAATTAAGATATAGAAAACGTTATCTTGATATGATTATTAATCCTGAAACAAAGGATAATTATATCACAAGATTTAAAATGATTAACTCCATAAGAGAGTTTTTAAATAAGAATGGCTATATAGAGGTAGAAACACCTGTTTTACAGCCAGTATATGGTGGAGCAAATGCAAAGCCATTTAAAACATTTCATAATGCATTAGATCAAGAATTTTTTCTACGAATTGCTACAGAATTATATTTAAAGCAATTGATTGTAGGTGGATTTGAAAAAGTTTATGAGATGTCTAAAGATTTTAGGAATGAAGGTATCGACCGAAGTCATAATCCAGAATTTACTATGCTTGAATTTTATCAAGCATATTCAGATTATAATTTTATGATGGATTTTGTTGAAGAAATGCTCAAGAAAATAGCAGAAGATTTAGATGTTAAAAAAATATCATGGGATGGAAATGATATTGATTTAACTAAAAAGTTTGCTAGAAAAACAATGGATGAACTAATTAAGGAACATACTGGACATTCTATAGATTTAACAGATATTAAAGCAGTATTTGATGTATGTAAGAAGTTAGATTTAAAAGTTAAAAAAACTGATAGCCTTGCAAAAATGATTGATGAAATAATGAGAAGAAAAGTTGAACCAAATTTAATCAACCCCACCTATGTTATGAATCATCCTGTAGAAATTTCACCTTTAGCTAAAGTCAATAGAGATGGTGATACAGATTTTACTGAAAGATTTGAATTGTTTATCGCTGGTATGGAATTTGCAAATGGATTTTCTGAATTAAATGATCCAATTGACCAAAGAAAACGATTTGAAGATCAGTCAGCTAAAAAAAATAGTGGGGATGAAGAAGCTTTCCCTGTAGATGAGAATTTTTTAGAGGCGATAGAAATTGGAATGCCTCCAACTGCAGGTGTTGGTATTGGTATTGACCGATTAGTCATGCTGTTTATTGATACTAGGTGGATTAGAGACGCAATTATCTTTCCCACACTCAAATCTTTAAAATGAAGCTAGTTTTTCTTGTTTTAAGAAGACTATTTTTTTCATCACAAAGTAATTTTCTATTCAAAACTACCAATATAGTTTCAATTATTAGCTTAGCTCTTGGAATAGCCTCATTAAATATTGTTTTAGGTGCAGTTAGTGGATTTGAAAGTAAGGTATCTGAAAAATTATCTTTTATTAGCGGCTACACAACAATTAATCATTTATTTGAAGACGAATTTTCAACTGATCAATCACTAATGCCTGATTTCTATAGCGGATTTTCATCCAGCCTAGTTCCTTATGTTGAAAAGCCAGCTATTCTAAAATCAAAAGATAGTAGCAGCAATATTTTAATATACGGTTTAGATAAGAAAGATTTTAAGGACTTTAATCTTTTCAGCAACCTGAATACTAATCTAGATACCATAAATGAAAATCATGTTGTAGTCGGTAGTTTACTTGCAAAGAACCTCAATCTATCATTAGGAGATGAAATTGTTATTTTTAATCCTTTAATATCTAAAAAGGGAAAAGAAAGAAGCAGATTTTTATTATTAGAGATAAAAGAAATCTATCATTCTGGTATAGAGGACTATGATTCAAGATTAGTATTTATTCCTATAAATACAGTTCAATCTTATTTTAATATTGACAATAGTATAACTGGTTGGATGAATTTTGATTCATCTCTAAATATAGATAATGTAGACTATCCATTTTATCAATTAAGTTTAAATGATAGGCATAGCGATCTTTTTGAATGGATTGAAACACAACAATGGCCAATTATTTTTATTTTTAGTTTAATAGCGCTAGTCTCATACTTTAATTTGATGGGATCTATTAATATTCTTTTTTATGAAAAAAGATATAATCTCGCAATCATGAAGACTTATGGTACATCGGATATAAAAATATCATTAATATTTATTATTCAAGGAGTGGTATTGGCGTTCATTGGAGCAATATTTGGAATTTTATTATCTTTATTTATTATTTTCATGCAAGAAGAGTTTCAATTTATATCTCTTGCTGAGAATATCTATTTTGTCAGTTATTTACCTATAATATTTAGTATAAATAACGCTATCTATACTTTATTTTTTAGTCTTATCTGTAGCATATTATTTTCAAGCATTTCATTGGCATATTTTTTATCTATAAATCCAGCTAAAATTTTAAAAAACTAATGAATGTAATTTTATTAATAGCAAAACGTTTTCTAATGCCAAGAAATATGTTAGAAGGAGGTATGATCAATATTATATCTTTTGTAGGACTTTTTATAGGTGCTGCATCAATTATTCTTTCAGTAGCTGTTCTTAACGGTTTTCAAGGTATACTAGAAAGTGAAACAAAGAAGATATATGGAGATTATACTATCAATACTTTTGATTATGCTGGAGACAAAGAATTAATAGATATTTTTGAAAAAAACGGTATCCAATATGCTCCATATTTTGAAGAAGAATTTTTTATATCAAAAAATAAAAAGCAATCGTTAGTCAATTTGAAGAGTGTTGATAGCTCAAAATTTAAAAATTTTTATAACTTAGAGCTAGTTTCTGAAAGCCAAGACTTAAATCACGGAGAAATTATAATTGGTAAATCTTTAGCTGATAGAATGGATTTTAGTATAGGCGATTCTATATCAATTTATAGTACTAAACTAAATATGAGCTATTTAGCAATGCCATCTATTAAACAATTTGTTATAAAAGATATATTCAAAAATAGAATATTAAGATCCGACGAATTTTTAATTTTTACGGTATCAAAAGATTATAGTTTTCCAGATAAGGAATTTACTGATATTGAAATCATTGGCAATATAGATAATATCATACCTCTGCCTAATGAAAAAATTGTTTCATGGAAACAGAGGAATAAGCAATTATTTGACGCTACTGAAGTTGAGAAAAAAATTACTTTTTTTACATTGTTTCTTATTATAGTAGTTGCTTCATTCAATCTATCTTCTTCTGTTATGCAAATTGCCACTAAGAAAACAAGAGAGATGGCAATTTTGAGTACTTTTGGAATGAGTAAAAATAACATATCAGGTATATTTTTAGTATATGGTTATCTTTTAGCAGTGAGCGCTATAATCAGCGGAATTTTATTTGCTTTATTGGTCATATGTCTTCAGAATATATTTGGTATATTTATGTTAAATCCAGACTTCTATTTAGTTAGTAAGCTTCCTATGGTAATTAGTTTCAAAGATATTGCTTTGTTATTATTTTATTCTATAATAATTATTGGGTTATTTGCTACATTACCTTTAATGCTTATTAAAAAAATAAGCCCAATTGAATTGATAAATAAAAACATATGATATTATCAGCTAGACATCTTAAAAAAACTTTTCAAGACGGAGATAAAACCCTTGAAGTGTTGAAGGATGTAAACTTAGATCTTGATAAAGGAAGCATATTAACTATTAAAGGTGCATCCGGATCTGGTAAGTCCACCTTATTAAGTTTATTAGGGACCCTCGATCAACCTGATAGCGGTGAAATAGTAATAGACAATAATAATCTTAAAACAATTAACAATTATGATTCAATTAGAAATAAGCATATTGGATTTGTATTTCAGTTTCACAATCTAATTGCAGAGCTTAATATTGTTGAAAATGTTACTATACCCAGTCTGATTGCAGGAAAAAATAATGACTCAGATTATTTAAATAAGTTATTTGAATATTTTGATTTATCAGATCGTAAGAAATCTTTTCCTCTTGATTTGTCAGGGGGAGAGAAGCAAAGAGTATCTGTAATGAGAGCTATCATTAACAAGCCCTCAATTATTATAGCAGATGAGCCTACAGGAAATTTAGATGAGCAAAATGCCATTAAGATGATTGATTTATTTCAGAAGTTAAATAATGATTTCAATCTAACTTTCGTTATTGCTACTCATGATGAAAAAGTATTTAGTATAGGAGATAAGAAAATGAACCTATATGATGGAACGCTCTTAGAATTATAAAATAAAATCATTTATATGTCATTAAGGCATATAATTTGTCAGAAATGACATACATATTATCTTGGCATACTCTTTGCATCTATTAAAATAGTTAAAACTAAAATATTAGGAGATTTTTATGGGAAAAATAATTGGAATTGATTTAGGTACTACAAACTCTTGTGTTGCAGTAATGGAGGGTGGAGAGCCAACTGTTATTACTAGTCCTGAAGGAGGAAGAACTACGCCATCAGTTGTAGGTTTTACAAAAGAAGGAGATCGTTTAGTGGGAGATCCTGCAAAACGTCAAGCTGTAACTAATCCAAAAAATACTATTTATTCAATTAAGAGATTTATGGGCAGAACTCCTGCTGAAATCAAAAAAGATATGAAAGAGGTGGCTTATACAGTTACTACAGATGGAGCCAAAGTTAATGTCGAAGCAAACAGTAAAAAATATCAGCCACAAGAAGTTAGTGCTATGGTATTGCAGAAAATGAAAAAAATGGCTGAACAATATCTTGGAACAGATGTTTCGGACGCTGTTATTACTGTACCTGCATATTTTAACGACGCACAGAGAAAAGCAACCAAAGATGCTGGAAAGATTGCAGGATTAAATGTTAAAAGAATTATTAATGAGCCAACTGCTGCATCATTAGCTTATGGATTCGATAAAAAGAAAGATGAAAAAGTAGCTGTATTTGATTTAGGTGGAGGTACTTTCGATATCTCTATTCTGGATATCCTAAATGATGAAGGTCAAACAATTGAGGTGAATGCAAGTAATGGTGATGGAAGACTAGGTGGAGATGATTTTGATCAAAAAGTTGTAGACTGGCTAGCTGATGAATTCAATAAGAATGAAGGTATTGATTTAAGAAAAGATCCAATGGCATTACAAAGGTTGAAAGAAGCAGCAGAAAGTGCTAAAAAAGAACTTTCATCTTCTAAGCAAACAGAAATTAATTTACCATTTATTACAGCTGATTCATCAGGACCAAAACATCTTAATATTACCTTAACAAGAGCTACCTTTGAAAAACTAGTTTCAGATCTTGTAGAAAAAGTGGTTGGTCCATGTAAGCAAGCATTAAAAGATGCTAAATTATCAGCTAAGGATATCAATGAAGTAATCTTAGTGGGTGGTTCAACTAGAATTCCTGCAGTTCAAGATAAAGTAAAGGAAATATTTGGTAAAGAACCAAATCAGAGTGTTAATCCTGATGAAGTTGTTGCTCTTGGCGCAGCTATTCAAGCAGGTGTATTAGCAGGTGATGTAGATGATGTATTGTTACTTGATGTAACTCCATTAACACTAGGAATTGAAACTATGGGCGGTGTTGCAACAGGGTTAATAGAGAAGAATACTACAATTCCAACTCAAAAATCTCAAATCTTTAGTACTGCAGCAGACAATCAACCAATGGTAGAGATTCATGTAGTTCAAGGAGAAAGGCAATTAGCTAACGATAATAAAAGTCTCGGCAGATTTCACTTAGATGGTATTCCTCCTGCACCGCGAGGGACACCGCAAATTGAAGTAACATTTGATATGGATGCTGATGGTATTTTAAATGTAAAAGCTACAGATAAAGCTACCTCTAAAGAGCAAAGTATTAGAATAGAAGCTCAAAGCGGTTTATCTGATCAAGAGATTGAAAAAATGGTTAGTGATGCTAAAAAGCATGAAGCCGAAGATAAGATTAAGAAAGAAGAGATTGAAACTAAAAATCAAGGAGAGCAATTAGTTTATCAAACAGAAAAACAAATGAAAGATTTGGATGATAAATTAAGCGAAGATGATAAAAAAGATCTCAACGAGGCCTTAGATAAGCTCAAAGCAGCCAATACTTCTGGTAATGTAGATGATATTAAGACAGAAATAGAAAACTTAAATTCTGTATGGAGTTCTAAGTCTTCTAGTATGTATGCAAATTCTACTGATGGAACAGAACCTCCTATGCAAGAAGGTCCATCTTCAGATGATTCATCCAAAAAAGATGAAAAGAAGATCGAAGATGCTGATTTTGAAGTTGTTGAAGATTAGATTTTAGATTTTTTATTAGGCTATTAATAGTTAGTTTTTGAACAAATGAATAGCCTAATAAACAAAATACTGAAAACATTTCTAAGCATAGCACTAACTTTTTTTCTGTTCATTTTGATTATTAGCATTTCTTTATATGTTTATATAGGGAAAGGGCTTGAGTTTGAAATTAATAAATCAAACCCTACCATAGCATCTCTGTCGAAACAGTATAATATTGATTTTGATTCATCATCTACTATTAATCTCATCGCAAATACCGATAAGATAGATGTATATCTTTTATTTAAAGATATTACAATCAATAAAAGTAATGATAGCTTTATCAGTGCAAACAATGCATCTCTACGAACCAGTCTATCCTATACAAATATTATGCTATTGGGTAATAATTTTTTTAATACGGATAGGATACTATATTCTTTGATTGGCAGTGTTAACGTTCATTTAAAAGAGCCGGTTCTAAATATCAAATATCTTGATAGTATAGCAAGTGGAGATACACTAAAAGACAATAATTTTTTTCCTTTGAGCATAAGTGCAGACAATGGAATACTATTTGATGGCGATTCTGAGATAGGAAAATTTTCTATATCTTTGAACATTCATCAATCTAATAATAGATCAGACATTCAAAGTTATTCTTTAAATCTTCAGTCACATGAAGACTTTCCAGCTTATTATATAGGAAGATTGTTCGAAGAGGTATCTTTACTTGAGGACAAAAATGAATCAGTTTATTTTGATATAAATATAAAAGATTCAGAGGTTTCAACAGGTAAAAATACACAAATATTAAATGGCATTTTAAAAGTAAGAGATACAAAAATGGATTTAATAAAATTTCCGGTAAATCTGAAGCCTGAATCTATCAGAAATCTCAGCTTAGATTTAAATATTATTGACAATATAGGGCAAGTTAATTTGTTAGGTTCTGTAACTAATCCAAAAGTTAGATTAAAGCTGCAAAAAAAACCAAATTTACAAGTTTCAGGCACTATTAATTTTGAAGAAATACTGGAACCATATTTAGATTTAACAGTAAACGGAACAGATATATACTTTGCAATGCTTGATAATAATAACCTTAATGGAATAACAGATTTAAGAGTCTCTATCTCTGGAAAAAATGTATTAGATTTAGCTGGAGAGCTGAATATAAAGAAAAGTAATGGGTTTTTAGTGCCGTTAACAAATAGCACTTTTGAAACTCAGCATATTATAAAAAAGGAAAATGATGAATAAGGATGCACTAAATCGACTTAATTCAAAAATTGCAACAAAGTCAGTATTTGTTAAAGACTTGAAAGAGGGTATTGCGAAGGTAATTGTTGGGCAAGATGAACTTATAGATAAAATTCTAATATCTGTAATATCTAATGGTCATATTTTATTAGAAGGCGTTCCTGGTTTAGCAAAAACTCTAACTATCAATACTGTAGCTAACTTAATTAATTCAGAATTTAAAAGAATTCAATTTACTCCTGACATGTTACCAGCTGATTTGCTTGGAACTTTGATATACAATCAAAAGACCGGTGATTTTATGACAAAGAAGGGACCAATTTTTTCTAATATTATTTTAGCAGATGAAATTAATAGAGCACCCTCTAAAGTTCAAAGTGCTTTGCTTGAAGCAATGCAAGAAAGACAAATTACAATTGGAGAAGAAACTTTCAAATTAGATCTACCTTTTCTTGTATTGGCAACACAAAATCCTATAGAGCAAGAAGGGACATATCCACTACCCGAAGCACAAGTAGACCGCTTTATGTTAAAGGTTATTGTTGATTATCCTTCGATGGATGAAGAGAAAGAAATTTTGTCTAGGGTAGCTAGAACTAATATAGATACAACGCAGAAATCTGTAGTTAATTCTAAAACCATTTTAGAAGCTCAATCTCTTATTAATGATATTTATATTGCACCTAAAATTTTAGATTATATACTAAACATAGTGTTTGCTACAAGGAACCCCGAAAAATTTAAATTAGGCCAGTTGAAAGACTTGATTAGTTTTGGAGCCTCTCCGCGAGCATCTATCAATTTAGTATTAGCAGCTAAAGCAAAAGCATTTATAGATGGAAGAGGGTATGTTATTCCTGAAGATGTTAGGTATATAGGAAAAGATGTTTTGAGACATAGAATGTTATTGTCTTATGAAGCTGAGGCAGAAGAATTGACATCAGAGGAATTGATTGATCAGCTATTTAAAGAAATTCCTGTTCCATAATTTTAATTTATGTCCAAAGAAATACTAAAAAAAGTTCGTCAAATAGAAATCAGAACCAAAAATATTGTAAATGATTTTTTTGGTGGAGATTATCATTCAAATTTTAAGGGTCGTGGTATGACTTTCTCAGAAGTAAGAGAGTATGAGCATGGAGATGATGTCAGATTTATTGATTGGAACGTTACAGCAAGAACTGGAAAGCCTCATATAAAGGTTTTTGAAGAAGAAAGAGAGCTAACAGTTTTACTTCTCATTGATGTTAGTAGTTCAGGGGTCTTTGGATCTAAAAGCAAATTAAAAATTGATTTAGGAATTGAGATTGCAGCAATGTTAGGATTTTCTGCTATTAAAAATAACGATAAAGTCGGTTTGATTCTTTTTAGCGATGACATAGTTAAGTATATACCTCCAAAAAAAGGTAGATCACATGTGCTTCGCTTAATTACAGATCTTGTCAATCATGATTATGATAAAAAGCAAAGTCAAACATCTATTAAAAACGCTCTTGAATTTGCAAGTAAGATTTCTAGAAGAAAAAATGTTATGTTTGTAATATCAGATTTTATGGATGATAATTTTTGGACTGAAATGAAATATTTAAACTTTAATCACGATGTAGTAGGCATACAGATATATGACCTTTTTGAAAAAGAATTTCCAAATTTAGGTTTAATAAAAGTGCATAATTCTGAATCAAATGAACGAGTATGGATTGATACATCTAATGAGAAAGTACGATCAGATTTTTCAAAAGACTTTTCTAAAAGATTAAACACTTTTGCGCAAAGATGTAAAAATATTGGTTTTGATTTACTGCAAATTGGTACTGATGAAGATTACATTAAGGCGCTTACTCGCTTTTTTAAGATAAGAGCTAAACGTACTTAAGTAAATGATCAGAATTTTTATACTTTGTTTATTTATGTTATTTGGCTGTTCAAACAACTTAAAAGATACCGAGTTAAGTTATGAAATAGATCTTGAAAAAACAGAAATTGGGTATCCTGTAAATCTTAATATTAATGTAGATAATCTTGATGAGTATTATTCTATCGAAGAAATGCAATGGTCTGATTCTTCGCTATGGATATCTGATTCCTCTAAAGTCATAATCAAAAGTTCAAGAATAGATACTTTGGATGAGTCTTTGAATATTAATTTTGAAATAACATTCTGGGACACAGGTAAAGTAGTTATACCGCCATATCTTCTTACTGTTAATTTTCCAGATTCTACAGATGTCTCAATATTTAGTACTGACTCTTTACATATAAATGTTGAGTCTGTCATTGACAGTACTATAGTGAATATTCAAAATGATAAGCCTATAAGGGAGATTAGATTTCCTTATGAAAACTATAGATTATTTTTGATATCAATAATAATATTTTTATTTCTATTTATATACTATTTATGGAAAAAAAGAGATAGTACTTCGTCTGTAAATCCAATGAAATATTTTAATAAAAATCCAAAAAAAGATTCAGTTAAAAAGTTAAATAACTTAAAGTTTAAGGATACATCGTCTGAAGTTTTTTATAACAAGCTTTCAATAATTCTAAAGAAGTATCTTGAAAATCAATTTTATATTATTTCGTTTGAAATGACATCACAAGAATTAAAAACTTTTTTTGATGATAAAGATTTATTAAGCCTATTAGAAAAAATTGATTCAGTAAAATTTGCAAATAAAGAGTACAGTGATACTGAAAAAAAATATGATTTAGAATTAGCAAAAAAAATTGTAAGAAAACTGTTATAAAGTAATTAAATAAATTAAGTTCTCACTATGAGTACGACAGCAGACATAAAAAATGGATCTATATTAAACTTTAAAAACTCAAGAATGAAAGTTGTAGAGTTTCAGCATGTAAAGCCAGGAAAAGGCCCAGCATTCGTTAGGACTAAATTAAAGGACATTCAGTCAGGAAAAGTGATTGATCAAACTTTTAATGCCGGAGTAAAGCTAGAGTTTATCAGAGTCACTTCTAGCCAATTCCAATATTTATATAAAGATGCAACTAGCTATATTTTTATGGATAATCAAACTTTTAATCAGGTTGAAGTCTCTGAGTTAATGATGCAGGATGGCCATAAATATATTAAAGAAGGAGAAAATATAGACCTTGTCTTTGACGGAGACGACATTATTAATATTAATCTTCCTGCAAAAGTAATTCTAAAAGTTACTCAAACAGATCCTGGACATAGAGGAAATACAGCAACAAATGCAACTAAGCCAGCTAAAATGGAAACAGGACTTGAGCTTCAAGTACCTTTATTTATTAATGAGGGTGATTCTTTAAAAATTGACACAAAGTCTGGTACTTACTCTGAAAGAGTTAAGCAATAATCCTATGTGGAAAGACAAATTAAAAGAGGTTATATATATACTAGAAAATAGTGACATAAATGAGATAGAAGTCAGATTTTGGTTTAGAAAAATAAAAGTTACTAAAAAACCTCCTATTATAAATTCTGATATTAGCAATCTATCACCAAATGTAGTTACATCAACCCCAGATAAACCTAGTGATCTTTCAGATAAAGAAGATGTTATTTCTCCAAAAGTAGATGCAAATACTTTCACTGTTCGTTCGCCTATGCCCGGAACATTTTATTCATCTCCCGATCCAGATTCTGATTCATTTATTCAAATTAATGGTTCAGTTGGTGAAGGTGATACGATGTGTATTGTAGAAGCAATGAAAATTATGAATGAAATTCAATGTGAAAGAAGTGGAACTGTTAAAGAGATTCTTGTTGAAGATGGTAGTCCAGTTGAATTTGACCAACCCTTGTTTATCTTAAATTGTTCTGAATAAAAAAATATGTTCAAAAAAATACTCATTGCAAATAGAGGCGAAATTGCCATAAGAGTGATTCGCGCATGCAAAGAAATGGGTATTAAAACTGTAGCTGTTTATTCAAAAGCAGATCAATATTCATTGCATATAAAATTTGCAGATGAAGCAATATGTATTGGAGAAGGCCCACCATTGCAAAGCTATTTAAACATACCTAGGATAATCGCAGCCGCCGAAATTTCTAATGCTGATGCTATTCATCCTGGATATGGATTTCTAGCAGAAAATGCCCAATTCAGTGCAATATGCGAACAGAATGGGTTCTGTTTTATTGGACCAGATTCTAATACTATTAATTTAATGGGTGATAAAGTTAATGCAAGGAAGGTTGCAGAAGATTCAGGAGTACCGATTGTTCCTGGTAGCAATGTATTGAGCTCTGCAGACGAGCTTCTTGAAGTATCTAATAGCATTGGATACCCAGTTATGTTAAAGGCGTCCGGTGGTGGTGGTGGAAAAGGTATGAGAGTATTACATGATGCTAAAGAAGCAGAAAAAGGATTTAGTATTATACAATCTGAAGCAAGTA
>Ga0208941_1000071_pt1 | contig 32808 bp, 35 predicted proteins | sample AOAMet2_C27A4_35_2_FD_188080 | JGI IMG/M metagenome (GOLD analysis project Ga0208941, IMG submission 188080) | Ammonia-oxidizing marine microbial communities from Monterey Bay, California, USA - C0912_C27A4_35 (SPAdes) | ecosystem: Environmental > Aquatic > Marine > Intertidal zone | place... | reverse complement strand
TTCATTGGGCAATTCGATGTTGAGTTCAGGGGTGACAGACTTGAAGAATTTGTGAGGTAGCTGGATAAACAGACCTGCTCCGTCACCCGTAGCTTCATCGAACCCACAACCGCCACGGTGCTCCATGCACACGTTCATATCGAGTGCGCCTTTGATGATATCATGTGACTTCTTCCCTTTGAGATGACAAAGAAAGCCCACGCCACAGGAATCGTGTTCATTTTCTGGATCGTAGAGTCCTTGAGCTGGAGGCAACCCGAGTGTCTGTTTGATAGTTTTATTGTGGTCCGACATAAAATGATTAAATTGATCTTGTTTTTCGTTGTTAACTCTTGGTTGCATGGGCTTTTATTTAGATATACTAAACATTGCCTCTACCGCTGGGCTGTCAAGGGCAGTTATCGGTAGAAACTGCATGTTTTTAAAAGCTTTTATGCAAAAGCAATGCCAGTTTGCACTCATATTGGCAATATGTATAGTGGAATTAAAATTATGACACGAGCAATTCTATTTTGAGGACAGTATTGCGATGGCTGAAAATGTTAATGTGAAGAGATAGATAATCAGTATCATAAGGATCATGATGCCCATTTGCCGCCAGAACGTGCGCTGATGGGCGATGGCCTGCTCCAGATCTTCAATTCGGTTGCTAATGATCAAGCGTGTGATCGATTTTTCGTATCGTGATAGCCTGAATGATGGGATGATGAACAAGGTAGCCATGATGAGGTAGAATGAGCTGAGTAGTATGATTTGATATAAGGGAAAGTAACCTATCATTTTTCTCACGGTTATCAGATTAACAACAATGATGAACAATGCAGTGATGTATCCTGCGAGGCTGCAGAACCTGACCCATGGGCGGGTAGCACGCATATGTTCTATGATAACAGGGGAGACATCATGAGTAACATCCTCGTTGAGCGCATAAATACCTCTATTTGATGTGGGTGGTTGGTAAGGATTTGTGGTCACACAAACATTCTAGCGAATATTCAATGAGTTTGACATTTCCATCTTCAGAAAATGAACGATAGTCCCTGCGTCCGCCAGCATGGGTGGAAATTAAGTTGTGAGTAGTGAGGAATTTCAGACAATCAGCGAAAAAATAACCAAAGAACCACCGCTGGGTGAGTTGGGTGGTAAACTTGCTGGGCTATCGTTACCAAAACAGGTTTTGGTTCTGGCTCTTTGGCCATTTCTCCAGAATCTCATGGGTGTGGGAGTCGGCTTTGCTGACATGATGATCGCGGGGCGAATGGATAAGGGAGAATCTGGTGAGGCGATCATGGATATGATCGGGGCATCAATGTATCTGATGTGGTTGCTGATGATCCTACAGGGTGCTATGGGAACTGGTGCTATGGCGCTTGTCTCGAGATCAACAGGCGCGCGTGATATGAAATCAGCTAATCTGGCACTTGGGCAGTCGCTTGTATTAGGAATTGGGACAGGCTTTATAAGTGGGGTGCTTATTTGGTTAATTGTGCCTTACATGGGGTATTTTTTTGGACTCAGTGATCTGGCACAGGAATATCTTACCAACTACATGAGAATGGGCTGCTTGCTTGCGCCCTTCAGTGGTGTGTTGTTTGTAGCGAGTAGCTGCTTGCGTGCCTATGGCGATACGATGAAGCCATTTTGGTCGATGTTTTTGGTCAATCTGGTGAACATTGGAGCAAGCCTATATTTTGTTTATGAGCTGGGTTGGGGATTGAAGGGTCTTGCTGCTGGCACGGTGATTGGGTGGGGTTCTGGCGCCGGTTTGATCCTCTGGTTTTTACGACCTAACAGCAAAATCCGTCAACAGGCTGGTGGCGGTGTGCCGCTGGAGCTACATGCCGGTAACTTGCGCTATGACATTCCGATGCTACGCCGTATTTGGAACGTAAGCTGGCCGTCGATGATTGAAATCATGGGGATGTGGTCGGTGCATGCAGTCGGTGTTTATTTTATTGGGAGAATGGGGGCTGGCATGATGGGTGCGCACGCTATGGTTATTCGGCTTGAGTCGGTCAGTTTTATGCCTGGCTTTGCTGTTGGAATGGCAGCAAGCACACTTACGGGTCAGTATCTGGGTGCTAAAAATCCTGAGATGGCAAAAAAGGCAGTAAGGTTATGCTGGCTCTTTGCCATTGTTGCGATGGGAGGCACAGGTTTGCTTGTCTCGGTTTTCAATACAGAATTCCTCGCACTCTTCGGCGATCCGAGTTCAGAACAATTTCAAATTGCAGCACCAGTGATTCGAGTCGTGGGTCTCATGCAAGCAGTCAATGCCACGATGATGGTGATGAAAATGTCGATGCGTGGTGCAGGGGACACGCGAACGGTAACAGTCTATTCGTTTATATCTATGGGGTTGATTCGCGTCGGGCTGCTTTGGGCTCTGATAAAGTGGTTTGACCTCAGTTTGCTTGGCATCTGGTTGGTTATGATGGTGGATGTGGTGGTGCAGTGCATTATTTTCGTCAAACTACACCTCAAGGGAGACTGGCTCAAAAGAGAGGTCTAAAATTCATAGTGACATGATTCTTGCTTGCAGAGGAGTAGGGTAATGATCGATTTTGTGTGTATGCAATTTTTAAACGTAACAGCAGAAGCAAAGGCAAATATCTACTTCGATGGAAAAGTTGTCTCTCACGGTGTGACCTTAGCGGATGGAACTACCAAAACATTTGGTATCATTTACCCTGGAAGTTATCACTTTGGTACTGAGAAAGCAGAGCGGATGGAGATTACGGATGGGGCCTGTGAGGTAACGCTTGATGGAGTTGATGGCAGCGATACTTTCACTGCCGGTGAGCACTTTGACGTGCCTGCTGACTCGGGGTTCACGATCGGCGTGGATGATGTGATTTGCCAGTATGTTTGCTCGTATATTGAGTCGTAATTAATCAGTGCGACCCTGTAATACCCAATCGTATTCTTTAGCGATTTGGTCTTCGATAGGTATTTGTAGATTACTGGGAAGCACGCCCCACGTGTATGTTTCGATCTCAAAATGTGTACAGAAATCTGGATGCTGCTTAAGGTAGGAAAGGGCGTCCATGGCGTGATTGTTGGTAGAACCAAGAGGTGTTTCTGGTTCTGTGTAGAGTGGGATGTGGAAATGCACGCGCGCTTCGCGAGAATAGTGAGGAGCTAATTGAGAAGAGTGAAAGTCCGGTAAGTCCTTGAAACGTGTTAGGGAGCCGTCGTTGTTCTTGATGATTACTTGGTGAAGGTAGGTAGGCTCGTCGAAGTCTTTGATTTTTTCTAACGCTTGTTTTGACGTCGGGTCGAATTCCAGAGCTGATGAGAGATGCACCTTGGAGATACGCAGTCCAGCGGCACGTAGTGCATTGAGTGATTGACGGCAATCGTCGAACTCGAGCGCGAAGTGGCAGGTATCATAGTTAATTCCAATGCGGCGTTTGATGAGATCAGGATCATCAACGGTATTGAGGAATCGCTCATAAAACGCGAGAGTTTCCACTGTATTTTCAAAGTGCCCGAGTGGTTCAGGCTCTAGTCCTAGATGAAGGTCGCGGTTGTGTTTCTTGGAGAGAGTTTCGATCTGTTGAGCGCATGCTTCTAGATTTTTAAAAATATCAGTCTCGGTGGCGTTGAAATCTTTGAACGAGCCGGGTAGGGTGGAAACTGAACCATCGATATTTTCGGGCACCAGTCGTGCGATAATTTCAAACAAGTTATTAGTGTAATTTAGGCGCTCGTGGCTTGTCCAATCCGGCTGATAGACCTTTTCCTTCACTCGTGTTCCGTGGAAGGAGCCATAAGGAAATCCGTTGATCGTGAACACATAACAATTTTCTTCAGTGAGCCACCGCTGGAATTTTTTAAGGTTGTCGTCCGCTAGAAGTTCTTCAGCGGCCACTGCCGATAATCTAAGTCCAATGGCATAGCCGGCAGCTGGGTGCTGGGAGCTTGGTGATATGAGTTTGTCGCGGACAGCGAGCGTATGTTTTTTGAGAACGCTCCATGTTTCCTGCCAAGTTTCAGCTGGATGGATATTAGTGCAGTAGGCGAGATGTCCGTTTTGAAATTTCACAATGCTTCTACGTGTCGGATATCGAGAATTTTCACCAGATTTGCGAAGGGGTCTTTGAAAAACAGTATAGCTTGGCGACCAATGATTTTCACCTCGATAGCTCTTCCTCGTGGATCAGGTTGAGAATAGTCACCGTGGGTATCAGTCGGGTTGGCCTCCAGACAACCAATGAATCCTAACAATTCTGTTCGGTTCGCAAGGGCGCGGAGTTGATCCGCAGCTTGTGTGTGGATATACACGAGCGTCATTCCGAGAGAGAGTCTCTGGTTTTTTGAGCTGTCTCCCAATTGTCCATATCAGCGTCTTCAATGCGTTGATGTATGGCGGGTATTACAAGCTTGTTGCGCTTAAGCCGCTTCATAAGTAGATAACTGGCGAGGTGATCCTGCTCGGCGTCAGTGAGTAACCCGATAGCCTCTTTGGCTTGTGAAAGATTCTGGTTATCCATCGACTTTAAAATTTTTCGATTGGCTCAGGAACTTGACCGGGTTTTCGTACACCACCTTGTGAACGAGGTCCTTGGCAAGTTGACGTTTTTTCATTTCTTGGATGCACTTGGGGACGGCGAGAGGATCGGAAACACCCCAATCGCATGCGGAGTTCATCCAGATGTTTTCCATACCAAAGTTTTCTAGCATGTCGATGGCGCGAGCAGGCGTGCATTTGGACTCGGGGTAGAGCGTCATACCCGCCCAGAATCCAGCATCGAGAACCAGTCCGGCAGTGTGTTCTTCAACATGGTCTACAATGACGCGTGAGGGGTCAACATTTGCATTTTTTAATGCATCAAGAATCAGTTTAGTGCCCTTGAGTTTATCCTCAAGGTGCGGCGTATGGATCAGGATAGGGAGATCGTATTTTTTCGCAAGTTCTACATGTTCTTCGAAAATTTTCAGCTCACTAACGGTGTTTTTATTGAGCCCGATCTCACCGATACCCAAAACTGTGGGTGCATCAATAAAATCGGGAATGATTGCCATCACCTCGCGTGCAAACCCTGCATCCTCGGCTTCCTTAGGGTTGATGCACAGCCAACAGTAATGTTTGATGCCAAATTTTGCTGCACGAGCGGGCTCGTATTCGGTCAGCTGGCGGTAGTAGTCGTGAAAACCCTGCGGTGATGATCGATCAAATCCCGCCCAGAAAGCAGGTTCGCATATCACCTCGCATCCTGCGATGGCCATGGCTTCGTAGTCAGCCGTGGTGCGGCTAACCATGTGAGCGTGTGGTTCTATGTAAGGCATGAAATTGTTTAGTTGTTTATCTCTAGACGGGGAGCTCCGAATGCACCCTGGATTGTTGCTTTGGGGATCGGTTCCTCCGAGTGATCAGACAGGGCTTCCAGCACTGCTTGAGCGCGGGGAACAGCGCCCGGGTTCTGCATCGCATGGAGCGCTTGGTTAAAACCTTCGTAGCGAAAATCGGTATTGCCCTCATGTCGATCCAACCGATCGAGAAAAGCAGCAATGTCTATGAGTTTGCAGCGCGCATCCATGAAGTAGAGGTCGAGTATGTCTTCCTTGTTGGGCATGTATTCACAATAAGTGTTAAACTTGAAAATCCAAACTCCAAATTCGGTTTCCAATTTCTAATTTTCAAGATAGAACACATTGATGAGCGAGATGACAGGTAACAACTTGGGAGACCAGCCCCTCCATAATATGATGGTGGGTTGGCAAATAGAGAATCACGATTTGGTAGAAGTATCCACCGAGCAACTCACACACAAGCAGGTTCAGCGAGCGCGTAAGGGGCGCCGTTTGACACTCAAAATGATGCAGAAGGTGACTCGTGCATTTAACGTGGCGATCTGGCATCGGCTCACGGACGAACAAAAAGAAACCTACTACGAGTACATGCATCGTGATCTTTTCAGTTACGCGAAGGGATATGACGCAGACTGGAAAGATCCAAACACTGAGTTGCAATCCGGCTCCGGAAATTCTTAATCTTCGATGGAGGTAGGGTATCTTATTATTGGGCAGGGTCTCGCGGGGAGTGCACTGGCTTTGGAACTAATCAACCGAGGAGAACGGGTTCTGGTTGTGGATCGACAGGATCCGGGATCGTCGTCGCGAGTAGCTGCTGGGCTCATCACCCCGCTGACGGGTAAGGGGATGAATCCTGCATGGCGGCAGCGAGAGTATCTAGACACTGCCAAGGGTTATTATCGTCAGCTCGAATCAAAGAGTGGTCGGAAACTTTATCATTCCACACCCACCGTGCGAATTTTCCAGTCGGAAAAAGAGCGTGAAAAATGGCGAGCTAAACATCGTGAGTATGAAGAGTGGGCATTCGATACCGAGATACCCGATGATCCTGTTCGATCTGGATTTGGCGCTATCGAAATGCCCGAAGGAGCATGGTTGGATACTCTGGCATATTTGCAAGTTGTCCAGGATCGTCTTATTGATGCCAAGGCTTGGCGGCAGGGAAGCTTTTATGAATCGGATGTGCAGTTTTTACCCGATGGGGTTCAGTGGCAGGACGTAAAAGCGGGGAAAATCATTCTTTGTCAGGGAGCATATGGGCTTTCGGGTGTAGCGGGATATGATGGCTGGTTTGGTAACGTGGCCCACCGAAGCGCCAAGGGAGAAATACTCAGCCTGTGGGTAGGTGGGTTGGATGATAGTAAGCGATACCATGCGAACGGCTGGCTAGCTCCTCGTGAGGGTGGATTGTGGAAGGCGGGTGCGAATTACGAATGGAAAGTTCTCGATTCAAATTCTACTGATGCGGGTAAACAAGAAGTGCTCAACAAGTTGCGCACTTGGATCGAAGAAGATGATTTGCAAATCGAGGTGATCGGACATGAGGCTGGCGTGAGGCCGATTATCAGGAATAGCCGACCCATAGTGGGATTTCATTCGCAGCATTCAAACGTCGGTTTTTTCAACGGCCTTGGATCGAAAGGAACGCTTATGGCACCGGCCGTGGCGGCTCACTTCGCGGCGTTTCTATGCGGTGAATGTGAACTCGATAATGAGCTAAAAATCCCATAGCCTATGGATTGTAATGTTGTCCATGGTAGTTTGTTGGAAACAGCGCATGCGCTTGTATCTTCGATGACCCTCCCCGGAGATGCTGCAGTGGATGCTACAGTGGGTAATGGTCACGACACCTTGTTTCTTGCTCAGTGTGTGGGATCGAAGGGGGAAATCATTGGCTTCGATGTGCAGCAGCAGGCGCTGGATAATGCAAAACATCGGCTGAGGGATTCTGACGTATCGATCAATCTCCACTGCGCTGGGCATGAGGAAATGGATACGTATGTGCAGCAGGAAGTTGCGGCAGTGATGTTTAATCTCGGGTATCTTCCGGGCAGTGACAAATCAACTATCACGCAGACTGAGACGACCCTTCTCGCGCTAGGCAAGGCGTTGGCACTTCTGAAGAATGGAGGGGTGCTTAGCGTGATGTGCTACCCTGGGCATGCGGGTGGCGATGTTGAATCGCGTGCCGTGACCGATTTTTTCGAAAACCTCGATGGCGTTCGGATGTTTCGCCGCTTGGGAGCAGGTGAGAAGTCGCCGTTTTTATTAGTGGTACAAAAAAACGGCCAGCCTCAAGAAGAAGCTGGCCGCGGATTGGGATTATAATAACCTTTTTAGAAAGGCTTGCCTTGCATTGGCTTGACACTTCTAATAACCATTCTGAATGGTTTTAGCGCCTCAGCAATCTTGTCTTTATCAAGATCGCCAGCTTTGGCTAGGTGAAGAGTGATTCCACGGTTAACATATGCACCAGTGATTCCTTCCACTTTTTCTAAAGCCACACGGGCTTTTTCGTTAGTGTCCGCTCATCCGGTGCCGGTAACTGCGAGAACATATCCTGCTTCTGGGATCACGGCTTGTGACTTGGAGAAGGATGCCAAACTGAGATTTTTACCTTCGATGGCTGCCTTGGTTTTAGCCTCATCGAGAGACTTGCCTTCTTCCATGACGACGGTAGCACGGTAGCCCGACATGAGGATTTTTTTGACACCGTCTTGAGATTTAATGGCCATACTGGCCCTTGTGGCAACGCCTCACCCTTTGCCTTTGACGTTGACTACGTAGACGGTGGCTGTGTTTTGGGCTGGAGCCTGAGCGGTATTGTTGTTGTTTACTTCTGCAACGTTGGCATGACCGGGTGACACAGATAACCCGATGACGGCAAGCGCAGTAGTTAGTAGGATGGTAGTTTTCATAATAAAAATATACAAATTCAGTATATGGGTATTACTCTTATATGTTTTTCAGTCGTAATGCAAGTGTTAGAGTCGTTTTTTTGCAAAATCAATTTATTTCAATGATCATATTAATTTCGACAGACACATTTAGAGGAAGTGCTGATGCGCCCATTGCGGTGCGAGAGTGAATTCCCTTGTCGCCAAAAATATTAACAAGCAAATCAGAGCAGCCATTAATGACGTCAGGGTGTTGGTAGAAGTTGGGCTCTGAATTAACGAAACCACCGACGTTGACGATACGGCTAACTTTATCAAGATCACCTATTTCATCTTTGATGACTGCGAGTCGATTCAGGGTGATCTCGCGAGCAGCATCCTGAGCCGTTTCAATTGAGGTATCTGTGGGGACTTTTCCAAGATAGGTATCGTCATCAATTGGTGGAATACCCCCGGCAAGGAACAAGAGATTGCCTGTGCGTACGCAGTTCGCGTAGGAGCCTGCGGGTGCTGGAGCGCTGGGAAGAGCGTAGCCAAGTTCGTGTATACGTGATTCTATTTTTGACATGATAGTTTGCTGTTGAGGTTATTTTTTAGCCAATGCAGCAGCTACGAAACCGGAAAAAATTGGGTGTGGGTGGTTGGGCTTAGATTGAAACTCAGGGTGGAACTGTGCGCCAATAAAGAATGGGTGGTTAGATATCTCCACGATTTCCACGAGGCCCTCCGGATCGGAGACGGCGCTAATTTTTAGCCCTGCTGATTCGATTTGTTCCCGATAAGCGGGGTTGAATTCATAGCGGTGGCGATGACGCTCAGAGACGTTTGATGATTGATAGAGCTTTTCGGCTACTGTATTTGGGATAATTTTGGACTCGCTAGCGCCCAAGCGCATTGTTGCGCCCATGTCCTCTATGCCTTGTTGTTCTTCTTGAAGCGAAATGACTGGATGAGGGGTGTCTTTGTCGAATTCGGTAGAGTTAGCATTTTCCAAACCGCAAGCGTTGCGGGCGAATTCAATGGTGGCAATTTGCATGCCTAGGCAGATACCAAAGAAAGGTAGGTTGTTTTCTCGCGCATACTTGGCAGTCAGGATTTTGCCTTCGGTTCCACGATCACCAAAGCCGCCCGGTATTAGTATACCGTTCATGCCGTCGAGATGGGCAGCAGCCCCATTTTTTTCGATGGCCTCGGCTTCGATTCGTTCCACAACCACCCTTGTGTCGTGAGCCGCACCAGCATGAGTAAGGGATTCATAAATTGATTTATAGGCGTCCTGAAGTTCGATGTATTTTCCAACAACGGCGATTTTGACTTCGTGAGTCGGGTTGATGATGTGCTCGACAAAGTCCTGCCATTCATTGAGGTCAGGTGACTCGGATTCGATCCCAAGTCGGTCAGCGACAAGGCGATCTAGTTTGTCCCGGCGAAGATCGATTGGACATTCGTATATCGTGTGCTCAACATCACGAAAGGCCACGACATTTTTCTTCTCCACATTGCAAAACATGGCAATCTTGCGTTTGTTGTCTTCGTCCAGATCATGTTCCGTGCGGCAGACAATGATGTCTGGTTGGATTCCGATTTCGCGTAGCTTGGCGACTGATTGCTGGGTCGGTTTAGTCTTAATTTCACCTGCGGCTCTGATACGCGGCAGCAAGGTGACGTGGATGAAGCAGACGTTGTCACGACCGACGTCGAGTGAGAATTGCCGCAGTGCCTCAAGGAATAGGTGCCCTTCGATGTCACCGACGGTGCCGCCAATTTCTGTGATAATAACATCGGCATCGGATCGTAAGGCGACGTCATTGATTCGGGCTTTAATTTCATCAGTGCAATGTGGGATGAACTGCACGGTTTTTCCTAGATATTCTCCTTTGCGCTCCTTGCGGATGACATTTTCGAAGACTTGGCCAGATGTAAGATTGTTAAAGCTAGTGAGTGTGCAGTTGGTAAATCGTTCGTAGTGGCCTAAGTCGAGGTCAGTTTCTGCTCCGTCATCGAGTACATAGACCTCGCCGTGCTGAAATGGGGACATTGTACCTGGATCGACATTCAAGTAAGGATCGAACTTCTGTAGTATTACAGATAGGCCTCGGTGTTCCAGAAGGGTTCCCAGAGATGCGGCTGCGAGGCCTTTTCCTAGCGAGGAAACGACGCCCCCTGTAACGAATATATATTTGGTTGGCTGAGGCATTTGAATATTTTATTTAGAATATTTAATAATGAATTATCGAAGTAAATTTTCGATTTGGCGTGCTTGTTCGGGGGTGTCAACACCGGGAGATTCATCGTCGGTTATGATTACTCTGATACGGGCGTTGTTTTCGAGTGCACGGAGTTGCTCAAGCGATTCTGCTTGTTCAAGTGGTGACGGTGCCCAGGCGATGAATTTTTCTAAAAAGTCACGTCGGTAAGCGTAAATGCCTTTGTGTCGATAAAACTGAAGCGCGGTATTTTCACATCGACGAAAGGGCAGGGGGCTTCGTGAAAAGTAGAGGGCATCACCATTGAGGGCTAGCACACATTTAACAACATTCGGATCGATCAACAGTGCTTCATCGTCAATTGGGTTGGCAGCTGTTGCCATTGCAATATCTTCATCGTCATGAAGAGCTATAACGAGTTGGTCAATTAAATCTGGATCAATCAATGGTTCATCGCCCTGAATATTAATCACATGAGTGGTATCGGGAAACAGATTAGCAGCCTCGGCTATTCGGTCGGTGCCTGTGGGGTGGCTGCTAGCGGTCATAACCACATCTGCGCCGAATGATTGCGCCGCCTCGTATATACGTTGGTCGTCTGTGGCGATAACAAGGTGATCCAATTTTGTGCACTGCTGGCAACGTTCCCATACGTGTTGAACGAGGGATTTATGGTTGATCAGATGTAACGGTTTGCCCGGGAAACGAGAAGACGCCCATCGAGCTGGGATGACGCCCAGAGTGTGGTTTTTTACGGATGTTGTGTCGTCAACCAAATCTGGAATTTAGTTATGATCGAAGTGCCGTAAACGACAAGACTCTTTTGCAAATAGTTGGAAGTTTTGAGTTTGTGCATTGATTGAGGACTACTGGCTGATAGTCTTTTCATCAATGGAGAAGGAAGTGCATGAGTTTTTCACCCTATGGGATTGGGCTGTTGTGGTTGGCTACATGATTTTCACGACGGTGCTGGGACATCGTCTCTCTGGTAAGCAAGCAAACATCAAAGATTTTTTTCTTGGGGGGAAGAAGTTGCCTTGGTGGTCAGTCAGCGGCTCCATGATTGCTACGGAGATTAGCGCTCTTACTTTCATAGGTGTTCCCGGAATGGTCTTTGCAGCTAATGGAGATTGGACATACCTACAATGGGGGATGGGCTCAATCATTGCCAGGTTGGCGGTTGCTCAGTGGCTTGTGCCGCTGTATTATGAGAAGGAAATCTACAGCCCTTATGATTTTATGGGAAACCGGCTCGGTGAAGGGGTGCGCAGGTTGGTTACTGGACTGTTCGCTCTGGGTTCAATTCTTGGGCAAAGTGTACGCGTGGTTGTAACCGCAATAATCTTGCAGGTGGTGACTGGGATGGACCCAATGTTGTGCATCATCATCATAGGTGTCGTTGCTGTCCTCTGGACATTCATGGGTGGAATGCAGACTGTAATCTGGACAGATGTCATCCAGTTTGGGTTATTTATCTTTGGTGGTTTTCTGGCGCTTGGGATTTTACTTTATTCTCTTGGTTGGAGCCAAATTTCCGCGTTAAACCAAATTGTAATTGAGGGTAGTGAGATAAATAAACTTCGCTGGATTGATCTTACGACCCCTTTTGAAAATCCGGCTATGCGATACACCTTGTGGGTTGGGCTTCTTGCGATGCCTTTTCAGAATTTTACTGCATTTGGAGTAGACCAACTTAATACTCAGCGCATGTTTTGCTGCGGCAGTGTGAGTGATGCTCGTAAGGCAATGTGTTGGAGCAGTATCTCGCTTATCGTTACAGTTCTGATGCTATCAGTGGGAGCTGGTTTATTCGCATATTATCAGGTGAATCAACCGACTGGTCAGCTGGCGGCTCTTTTCAGTAAAAGCAGTAACAACGTTTTCCCCTCGTGGATAACTATGGAGGTTCCTGTTGGTTTGAGTGGTTTGATTCTTGCAGGTGCATTCGCAGCGGCAATATCCAGTTTGGATTCAATCCTTGCTGCGCTGAGTCAATCTAGTTTGTCGATTTATTATGGGAGGGAGCGATTAGAGGATCAGGGAAAGGGTGCTGAAATGGTTCGTATTTCTCGCATCATTGTGTGCTTTTGGGGAGTCATCTTAACAGTGGCCGGATTGCTGCTATGGGCAATATATGAAAAGAATCCAGATAGTGATTTGATCGGATTAGCATTTGGAATGGTTGCCTACACCTATGGCCCGTTACTTGGGGTGTTGCTCGCGGCGATTTTGCCCTTTCGTTCAGACACGATAGGATTGATTTGTGGTACTTTTTTATCTATCCTGCTGGTATCATGGTTTAGACCTGAGCTACCGCTACTCATGGTCTCCTGTGGCTTTGAGGATTTAGCTATATCGCTGGTTAATTCACGCCCCAAGTTAGCATCGGAATGGTTCTTCCCTTTAAATGCATTACTGACTTTTTTCTGTGGGCTGTTGATTGGTATGGTGCGTCGGTATTTTGGTGAAAGTGAATAACCTCATGGTTTATTTTTTAGTGGTTATTTGACTCTTTAATAATGTGTTTTCACATCTAACAAGTGTAGTTCAGCAGAAGTATTTTACCCCGCTTTACTAATTCTCAGGTCAAGAATTTTAAAAATTTTGTTGTGGAACTATTGTGGAATAGGGGATTAGCAGTAAGTCCACTTCCTTCTATTTTAAATGTTTTGCGCGTATTGTGAAACATGAGTTTTATGGGGGCGGATTTTGCTGCGTGTTGCAAGCGGCACCATAATACAATTTATAATACATATATTTTTAAACAAATAATGAAGGAGACTTTAATACCCCTCGTGTCAGATGATACAAATTCTGTCGTTGCAGAAGCTGCCAATGATACCCATGAACCCACTAGAGAAAAATTTCAGGAAGCTATTTCTCACGAGCTAAAAAAGCTAGTAAGCAATGATGCTTACGGTCGCTGGTTTGAGGACGCTATTATTTCGGATGTTAATGAGACTGAGGCATCATTGGTTGTGCCTAGTGATATTCACCAAGTGTGGATTGAAGCCAACTACATGCCGGAGGTGCAGACTGCATTGTCATCTGTTTCAAATATGCCGCTCAAAATGCGAATCATTGTTGACGAAGCTCTCATAAAGAAGAGTGGGCAAGTGGTGGGTAATACCGCTAGTGACGAAGACAGTCATGCACTGGCAAACGGCAACGATGATAAACAATCGCAGAAAGTTCCAGCACAGGATGATTTTGGGCTGCATGTAGATGACTTTTTCACTACCTCTGATAATGGAGCTGATACCACGCGAAAGAAGCTTAAAAAAGCAGGGCTAAACCCGCTTTTCAATTTCGATCGTTTTGTTGTGGGTCAAAATAACGAGTTTGCCCATGCCGCTTGCATTGCTGTGGCAAATGCTGAACAGGCAATTTATAATCCACTCTTCATACATGGTGGCTCTGGTCTTGGCAAAACCCACATGATGCAGGCCATTGGTCAAAAGCTAATGTTGAACAAGCCTGGTGTGCGTGTTGTTTATCTTACATGTGAAAAATTTATTAATGAATTCATTGATACTGTGCGTAAAGGCTCACTGGAACGATTCCGCAAAAAATACCGCCGAGCTGATATTCTGTTGATTGATGACGTTCAGTTTCTCGGTGGTAAAGAGCGTTCGCAAGAAGAGTTTTTTCACACCTTCAACGAACTTCTTGATTTACAAAGTCAAATTGTTCTTACCTCTGACCGCCCAGCATCAGAAATTACCAATATTGAGCCTCGTCTCATTTCTCGATTTGAGTGTGGTCTTACAGTCGAACTGCAACCTCCAGGTATCGAGACACGCATGGCGATCATACGCCGTAAAATGGATGAGTGGGATGTTGCATTACATTCTGATATTTTGGAAATGATCGCTGAGCGCATACAGAGCAACGTTCGAAGGCTTGAAGGTGCATTGGTTCGAATTGCAACATTCGCATCGCTTGGAACTGAGCAGGTCACAGTTGAGCGTGCAGAGTATTTACTCAAAGATATCCTCCAGCAAGAAGGGAAGAAACGCGTTAATATCGATGCGATACAGAAAACAGTTACAGAATTCTACGATCTGCGTATGGCTGATATGACAAGTCGACGTAGGCCTTCCAATATTGCTTTTCCCCGCCAGGTTGCCATGTATCTGAGTAGAAGGTTGACTCAGTGCTCATTAATGGAGATCGGTGAAGCATTTGGCGGACGTGATCATGGAACAGTGATCTATGCAGTGCGTAAGGTGCAGCAGCGCATGGAGTCTGAGCCACAAGTGAGAGAATCGATAGAAATGATAACGACGACCCTTCATCGTAAATAGGGGCTGTTGTAGGGAAACTAGAAGCTACTTTTATGTGGCATCAATACCGGATGCAAACAGGCATTGAAAAATGCTCATGATTTGTTAAAGAGTTCTTGCCTTGAAGCCAGATTGCTCCAAAGTCCTTGCATCATGAGTTTGAATTTTGGACGTGTTAATCTCCGTGATTCAAGCATTGTAAAATCCCCTTAAAAATCACTCCATTCCCATATGAAATTCACGATCGGTAAGGAAGCACTCCTAGAGGGTCTCAATCAGGTTCAGCACGTAGTAAGCACGCGTGCTACATTGCCCATTTTATCTAATGTTCTCATTGAGGCTGCTGATGGAAAACTTAAGCTCACCACGACGGATCTTGATGTGGGTGTCAGCGGAAGCGTCGAGGCGAACATCAACAAAGAAGGTTCAACCACTTTGCCTGTCAAACGCTTGGTGAGTATTATTCGTGAGTTGCCAGCTAGCGAGGTAGAGATTTCTGTAGACTCAAAAAATCACGCTAGTATTAAGTCGGGCCCAAGTTTTTTTAAAATCATTGGCCTTGGCGAGGATGAGTTCCCTCCGCTTCCGAAATTTGAGGATGCTACTGAGTTTAAAATCAGCCAAGGGGTATTACATGATGCCATAAAGAAGACATCTTATGCGATATCATCAGATGAAACGCGCTACGTCTTGAATGGTATTTATGTCTCTTTCAAAGAGGGAAAGATGACTTTTGTTGCAACTGACGGTCGTCGCCTCGCCATGATTGAAAACGACCTAGAATTCCCTGCCAGTCACGAGACTGATATCATAATCCCGTCGAAGGCGATCAACGAGCTTCAGCGTATGCTTGGAAGCGAGGGGGGTGTAGTAGTTCGTTTGAGTGGTAACCAGATTAGCTTTGAGGTGGGCGGCAGTATTATTGTGAGTAAGCTCATTGAGGGCAATTATCCGAACTACAAACAAGTCATCCCGGGTGAGCGAAAGGAACGAGTCACCATCAATCGTGAGGAATTTCTCAATACCGTGCGTCGTGTATCACTATTGACATCTGAGAGTTCAAATTCTGTTAAACTTACTTTCAGCAAGGGAAGTATCGACGTGCAGGCTAACTCTAAAGACATTGGAGAAGCCAAAGAGCCTGTCATCGCCGATTACGATGGTGATGAATTTGCTATTGCATTTAATCCCGAGTTCCTCATGGCTCCTCTCAAGAACTTGGGAGAAGAAACCGTATACCTCGACCTTATTGATGGCATGAGTCCAGGCGTTGTTCGTATTGATGGAACATTCCTCTATGTCATCATGCCGATGCGTGTGAGTGGTTAACGGTCAAAGATTTTCATCAAACGCCTGTAGGTTTTTACTTACGGGCGTTTTTGTATGTCGGCTGTAACAAATTTACGATTCAATGAAGGCTATGAAATTCAACTCCCTTTGCTTGCTGGTCGTGATGTTGATATCATGCTCAGATAAGGCGTCTGTAGAGACTAGATCAGCTATTACGAAAAAGCCTACACATGAAGGCCGTGCTGTTATTGATCAAAGGAGATTAAATCCTGTTATCAGGCCAGGAGAGATTACAAATTTAGAGACTGATCAGTTGTTTGATATGATGCGAATGGGTAGAGTTGTCCTCATCGATGTGAGACCGTCATTTTTTTATCGTTTAGGGCACATTGATGGTGCTTTCAATTTGCCAAAAAGTAAATATGACGACTGGCAACCGGAGCTTCTACCTAAGATTAGACAAGCAAACGTTTCAGGACAAATTGTTGTGTTTTATTGTCAAAATGCTGGTTGCACCGATGCCTATAAAACTGCAATGAAGTTTGTGAATCTGGGTCACACAGTGTCCATCTATCGGGCGGGATGGAGAGAATGGAAAAGGGCAGGTCTCCAATAGCTCTGTGGGGTAGACGGTTTCACTAATGTCATTGAGCCCATACATTTTATTTAAATTACTATGGAAAATGACTGAGTGATTTACTCAGCATACTCAGCCCAAGAGGAAGTCGTTTCCCAGACCCTAATTTTAGAAATTCTGACCTCGGCTCTTACTGGGTAATCTGGATCTGCATCATTTACAAACTGGTGTAGTGACGACTTGGTGTGTTCATAAATGGTACGTGCCATAACTTCAGTGGTAGGGTCCTCGCTTTCAAATCCAATGATTCTCTCACCGTATGCTTCTTTGAAGAAATCAAATTTTGGGTCCTCCGTGTTCATGCAAAGTGCATGATCATAAGTTTCTAGAAAATCACCGATCATACGACCAATCAATTTGAAGTCGAAGACCATTTCTCTGTCGTCTAGGCTATTGGCTTCAAAAACTAATTCGACTTTCCTTGTATGTCCGTGGGGAAATCGACACTTATCAGGATGCTTGGAAAGTAGGTGTCCATTTTCTACCTCGATCATTTTGCAAATTCGGTAAGGCATAGTGTATTTAGGATGGTGGGTTCGCAGGAATTAGTGAAGCTTAATGACGCAAGTGTTATCGGATGCCAAGCTAGTGTGTCTTCCTTTGTTGTGAAAGGACACCAGCGGCCAAGAATTGGTAGGAATATATGGCTATTTTCAATGAAAGTAATGGCATCAAAATGAGCCATTGCACATAGATGATGTTGATTGAAGGAAATACGCCCGACAGGATTCGAACCTGTGACCGCCGGATTAGAAATCCGGAGCTCTATCCAGCTGAGCTACGGGCGCTTAAATGGTGCACGGATGGCTCGGGGGGTTTAATGCGCGAGTAATCATACGTCAAGACGCATCACAGAGTTACTTTACAACTAATTTAAAAAACGTCGGTGGAAACTATCCGTTTGGTAAATTGTCTTGTTCGTTTTCTATGCGCTCGGCTAGCCATTGCTTCATCATAGATTGGTAATTTAAATACCTTGAGCGTGCCAAACGCTTGATTCGAGCCAACATCCTTGGGTCGAATCTGAGAGTGATGGTGGTGGATTCACGTGAATCTGGTTTATGAATGGAAGTCGCCATTAGCTTGGGGCTGAGCTCGTTTTCTTTCCAGAATTCAGCTTCGGCTAATTCATCGGCAAAAGGCGGGATTTCATTCCAAGATTGAATAGTGTTCATAGTTCTGAAATTGAGTGTTATTTTATTTCTCCGTAGCTACGCTGATAGAATCGGTTTTCTGAATTAGTCATTTCGCGTGAGGATACTACTCTAGCATTTTTTCCATCTGTCCAAAAAGAGCAAAAAAGGTAGCGATCCTCAACGGTGCGACCCAACAGGTAGTATCGAGCTTCGCCATCCGAACGTTCAGTATCGGGCAGTAGTTTTATTGCAAAGGGGTCCTCAAAAATTTCTTCCAACTCTCGGGGAGTTGTTGCTTTGAGATCGACTGTTGAATTAGTAAAATCGAATTCCATGTGTGTGTGGGGGCTACGTTATCAATGCGTATTACTCACAATTACATAATGCATTACATTTGAACACGAAATTTTTCTATCGTTGTCGCGATTGCAGGGCAAGTTGTCTCAGCAGTGATTTTGCGTGAAGTGGATGTGTGCCGGGGTAAGCTGAGAGAATTTGAGCTAGCATGGCGCTTACCCTTGGGGCGGCGAAGCTGCTGCCAAAGACTTCTCTCTTTTCGCCTTTGAGCCAGGGAATAGTTTTTTCATGACCTGTGATCGCGAATTCGACCATGCTGTCTTTATTGAGTTGAAGTTTGGTGCTGTCATTTGGACATGCCCCGACCGCTATGACCGTTGGGAAATATGCGGGCCATTCTGGGGTGTGGAATCCAGCATTACTGCCAGATGAGACCACGTGAATACCTCGGAGGTATAGAGCATCCAGCCAACCCTTGTAAATGGATGTATCTTCTGCTCGTGCAGGTGCTCCAAAACTGCATTGTATGATTTCATAGCCACGCAATGCGGCCTCACGAACTCCCTCGCGGATTACCTCGGCACGAGACTCCTTGAAGTGGCCTAGCACTCGGAATGATCCTATGTCTACCTCAGGGGCAATGCGTTTAATAATTGCAGCTACTGCAGTGCCATGACCAAAAACATCTTCGCCTGACCCTTGCACGGTATTGATTTTACCGCCGCGGGATTCAATAACAACGTCATCAAGCAATTTCAGACCAGATAGATCAGGGTGGTTAGTCTCTATACCAGAATCAAGAATGGCTAATTTTACACCTGCACCTTTGGAGTTGATGAGAGCTTCCCTTGCTTGATTGGGAGAAATCCATGGTTCATCTGACATGATCACACATATAACAGCACGAAATTGTAACCAGACCTAGTGCGAAATTCAGATGGTGGGTCGTTAGACCACAATCGTTTGTTCTCGTTCGGGGCCGTTACCAACATATGTGACTGGTGCGCCTGCCAGCTCACCTAAGCGAGTCAGGTAGGCCCGTGCGTTTTCGGGTAGGTCAATCCATGAGCGGGCAGAAGTCGTATCAACCATCCAACCCGGAAGTTCCTCATAGATCGGCTGAGCCTTATCCCATGCATGACGATTGGCTGGCGGAAAGTCGTGGCGATTGCCGTCTATGTCATAAGCAACACAGATTTTAATATTTTCTCGCTCATCAAGACCGTCCAAAATAGTCACAGCAAGATCTGTAACTCCATTGACCATGCAAGCATAGCGGATGAGAACCATATCGAGCCAGCCGCACCGACGTGGCCGACCAGTGGTAGCACCAAACTCCATTCCGCGGGCGTGGAAATAATCGGAAATATCATCGTTTTCAGTAATGAACGGGCCTGAACCTACTCGGGTTGTATATGCCTTACAGACACCGACGACACGATCGATCGCTGTAGGAGGTAGGCCTGAACCAGTGCAGGCCCCACCTGAAGTTGTATTGGAAGATGTAACAAATGGATATGTGCCAAAATCTACGTCAAGGAAAGAACCCTGAGCACCCTCAAACAGAATAGTTTTACCATCTTTCCAAGCTTTGTGCAGTGTGGGTATCGTGTTGGTGACGTGCGGGCGAAGTCTATCTATGGCAGGAGCTACAGATTCCCACACCTGTTGAGTTGTGAAGGTTGGGAGATCGTGTTTTGCCAGAGTTTGATTAGCATCTGCTAGACGTATTTCAATGAGTTCCCGAGCAGCTTCCTCATCTAGCATGTCTGCAAGACGCAGGCCGTTGCGGTTTGCCTTGTCGGCGTATGTGGGGCCGATGCCGCGTTTTGTTGTGCCAATCTTATTTTTTCCTAGGGCAGCTTCACGTGCTGCATCGAGTTCGCGATGATAGGGTAAAACTATGTGTGCACGGTCTGATATGAGCAGCTTGTCTGTTGTGACTGGAATACCGACTTCCTCTAGATTAGTGATCTCCTTACATAGTCCAGTGGGGTCCATGACCACACCATTGCCGATGATGCAGGTTTTGCCCTCCCAGAGGATACCTGACGGCACCAGGTGGAGTATATACTTTTGGTTGTTGGCTATGACCGTGTGCCCGGCGTTGTTGCCGCCTTGGCCGCGTGCGATGACGTCAGCTGTTTCGGTCAAGTAGTCAACGATCTTTCCTTTGCCTTCGTCTCCCCATTGGAGACCGCAGATAATGGTATTCATAAAATTATTTATAATTGAGGAGCAATTCGCTATATAGCTTAGCGGTTTGATTCGATGAGTTCAGCAAATTCCTCAAAGAAGTAAGTGGCATCGTTTGGTCCTGGGGCAGCTTCTGGGTGATACTGCACCGAAAATGCAGGGTGAACCGTATGGCGGAAGCCCTCAACCGTTTGATCATTGAGGTTGATGTGAGTGACCTCTACGTCATCGGGTAACGAGTCACCGTCTGTTGCAAACCCATGATTTTGAGCGGTGATGGTGACTTTCCCAGAGCGCAAATCTTTGACTGGGTGATTTCCACCACGGTGTCCAAATTTCAATTTGTAGGTGCTGCCACCGAAAACATGGGTCAGTATCTGATGACCCAGGCAGATGCCAAAGATAGGAGTTTTCCCTAACAGATTCCTCACCTCCTGGTGGATGTAGTCAAGAGCTGCAGGATCACCGGGGCCGTTTGAGAGGAAGACTCCGTCGGGATTCATGGCTAGTATATCTTCAGCTGATGTGCAGGAGTTTACAACTTTCACATTGAAACCGTTTTGCCGGAGATGCCGGAGAATATCATATTTGATACCAAAATCGTAGGCCACAATGTTGTATTTAGCCTCACGGAGCTCGCGATAGTTTCCCTCTTGTCCGGATGATGGGTTGGGGATAGTCCATTCGCGTGATTCACCATCCCAGTTGTATGTTTCTGGGGTGGAAACTTCTTGGACGAAATCGGAACCTTCCATGGGTGATGAATTCTGCGCAGCCTTCACGGCTTCATCAGCTGAGAGCTCCGTAGATATACATGAGCGCATAGCACCAGCAGAGCGTAGATGCTTAGTCAGCGCCCTAGTATCAACGCCTTCAATGCCAATGACTTTATGCTCGGAAAAGTATTCTGGTAGTGTTCGACGTGAGCGCCAGCTTGATGCTACCGGTGAGAGTTCACCGATGACGAAGCCGCGGACGTGTGGTTGGCTGGATTCGGCATCTTCGGGATTAATCCCATAGTTGCCAATGAGTGGATATGTCATGGTCACAATTTGACCGCGGTAGGAGGGATCTGTGATGATTTCCTGATAGCCCGTCATTGAGGTGTTGAAGCAGGCCTCACCGGTTGTTGTTCCAGTGTGACCGAATGATTCACCTTCGAAGGTACGTCCGTCTTCAAGTGCGAGAATTGCTTTCATATATAGGTGCCTGTGGCAGTGCGCGCGCACTGTGGAGGGCACAATGAGAATTTTCAAGCGCCAAGTTTTAAGATGGCATACATTGCTGCATATTTGGACTTATTAGCCACGCAGTGGGTGAGCGCTTGTCGTTACGGTAGCTGAAATGTGTCCAACGCAGGGGTTGCTCCCTGGTTGAGGCTTGCGTATCCATTTGCTGCTAAGTGAGTCAGGCAGTGGTATACGTCCTCTGGGTCGGCTCTGACAAATCGTGCGACTTGTTCAGCTGTTTGTGCTGATTCGCCGAGTGCGGATTTGACCTGCAGAAGGAGGGCAAGAAATATCCCGGCCGCTTTCTTGCCTGCCTCAACACCAGGTTGGTGGTATGCGTTAATATTCACAAGCAAAGCGTAAATGGAGACAGCACGTTCAAATAGAGCTATTAAGGCGCCTACCGTGCGAGCGTTTACTTCCTCAATGGACAGAGTGATTGATTTTCTTCCGTTCTCGTAGAGTGCGGTTCGGGTGCCGCGGAGAAAGCCTTGAAGGTAATCTGCAGCTGTGACATTTGGTTCGACTTCAGAACTTTCTCCTTCGCGACCTTTTCTCACTTCGATGAAGATTGCAAAAAAGTTAGGAACACCGTCTCGCAACTGCTGCACATATGCATGTTGGTCAGTTGATCCTTTATTTCCATAAACTGCTATCCCCTGATTGACAACCTTGCCATTGAGGTCTTTTTCTTTGCCAAGTGACTCCATGACAAGCTGCTGAAGGTATTTTGAAAACAGCACCAGTGAGTCCTTGTAAGGCAATACAACCATATCTTTATCGCCTTTGCCATTACCGGCGTGGTGCCATGCGAGCGCCAGCTGCATGGCCGCATTCTCTTCGACGTTTTCTGAGCGAGTGCGTTCATCCATGTCAGCAGCTCCACCGAGAAAGGCATCAATATCAACCCCTTGTAGTGCGGCAGGCACGAGACCTACTGTGGACATAATCGATGAGCGTCCGCCGACCCAGTCTTCCATCGGGAATGTGATGATGAAGTTATTTTCTGATGCGTAGTTAGATAATTTAGAGTTTGTGCCAGTCACTGCTACAGCATGGTCTCCAAAGTTTAATCCAAGTGCCTCATATGCTGCTACTGCTTCCAACATTCCATTGCGAGTCTCTGGAGTTCCACCAGACTTTGAAATGACGACTGAGAGCGTTTTGCTTAAGCCGGCTTGGGTGTTGGAAATATCTGCCAGAGTGGTGTCTATGCCCGCGGGGTCAGTATTATCGAAAAAATATGTCTTCAGAGGACTGCGGCTGCCGAGGGATTCGTAGATGAACTGAGGTCCAAGTGCGGAGCCCCCAATACCTATGATGAGTAGGTTTTCAAAGCGCCCGCCCTTGGGGTTAGTAAGTAATCCTGAGCTGATTTTGTGGGCGAAATCTTTGAGCGTTGCCAGTGGATCTGTGATTTGCTTTCTGATTTCCTCATTAGGAGCAAGTCCTGCGTTGCGCAACCAGTAATGACCGACCATACGCCCTTCGTCTGGATTCATTATTTCACCCGCTTCAATTTTTTTGATACCCTCAAATGCTCGATTGATTTCCAGATTGAGACCACTTTTGTAATCCACAGGGATATCCATTCGTGAGGTATCGATGGAAAAATTCAACTCAGGATAACGGGTGGTAGAATTTTGGAACTGTTGCCAATAGGATGTGGTCGACATATCGGCATCATTGAATCCACGTAGCCAAGAAACAAGTGATTACTGTAAATGAATGTGACATTAATTGTATAATTGTGCGATAAGCTGTCTAGAAGTTGCTGGAACAAAAATGCTATTTGTTAGCAAGGGGTAGTTAAGTAGCTAATCATTTTTTAGTTTGTTGCCCTATATTATGAAATTGAAATATGGGCATTTAGTAATGCATGCCTAAGCTGAATAATTTTACTCAGAAATCACAGAGCATTGACCTGTTGAAGTGGATTTGTTTACATAAATCATGGCTGCTACGTGTGATCCGAAAGATATGTTGAAACGGCACTTTGGGTTTGATGGGTTTTTGGATGCACAAGAGGAAGTGGTACAGAAAATATTAACTGGCCGAGATGGATTAGTGGTGATGCCGACAGGTGGTGGGAAATCTCTTTGCTACCAGCTTCCGGCAATGTGCCTTGATGGGGTGACATTGGTGGTTTCACCACTGATCGCACTCATGAAGGATCAAGTGGATGCACTTCTTGTGAAGGGAATACCTGCGACGATGATTAATTCGACTCTCGACCCTAGCGAACAGCGCGAGCGTATCAGGAAGATGTGTGCTGGCGAATATAAACTAGTTTATGTAGCGCCTGAGCGGTTTAGGGCATCATCATTCATGGAGGCAATCAAATCGGTAAATATTGCATTGTTCGCAGTGGATGAGGCGCACTGCTTGAGTCAGTGGGGACATGATTTCCGACCAGAATACATGAAACTTGGTATGGCACTTGAGGCGTTGGGAAGACCGCAGGCGCTTGCGCTGACTGCCACAGCGACTCCAACCGTCAGGGATGACATTATGAAAGTCCTAGCGTTGCGCAATCCATTTGAAACGGTAAGTGGCTTCAGTAGGCCAAATCTATTTCTTGCCATTACAACGGTGGATAAACATCGCCAAAAATACGCTCGTTTAGCTGATATTGTTAGCCAGTGGAAAACAGGGATTGTGTATTGTGCGACACGTAAAAGAGTCGAGGAAGTGGCGGAAACGCTACATGGACAGGGTATCAAATGCATTGCCTATCATGGAGGTATGAGCGAAGCCGAAAGAGAGGCTACTCAGAATACTTTCATTAGCCGTAAGGCTGATGTAGCGGTCGCTACCAATGCATTTGGTATGGGTATTGACCGCTCAGATGTACGTTTCGTAGTGCATTTTGAAATCCCGGGAAGTATCGAGGCATACTATCAAGAAGCTGGTCGCGCTGGTCGTGATGGTGAATCTGCATATTGTGAGCTGTTTTTTAATTATGCTGACACCCGCACACAGGAGTTTTTCATTGAGGGAGCAAACCCCAGTTATCAGACGATCTGCGAAGTTTATCGTTTCTTACTGAATGAATCTGATGACGATTTCGAAGTGAACTGTACGCTTGATCAGATAGCGGATGGCGCGGATGTTAAAAATGGAATGGCGGTAGGAAGTGCTCTGTCGGTTTTAGTTCGCGGTGCATACATTGAGCGTTTTGATATTAGCGGAAAACGGATGAAGGGTACTAGAATTAAGCACCCAGATATACTGGCAATGGACTTAAAGATTGATCGCCCTGCGCTTGAGGAAAAAGACAAGCGCGACCGTGAGAAACTTGATGCTGTGGTGCAGCTTTGTTATGGCAGGCAATGCAGACAGCAAGCGATCTTAGAATATTTTGGCGAGGGAAATGCCAAAGTGTGTGGTAATTGCGATATTTGCAATAATGCCGATGCGGAAGATGCGCGTGAGCCTCGTTCCGATGAGGAGCTTCTTGTTGTTAGGAAAGCATTGAGCGGAGTGGCTCGAATGAGTCGACAATCATCATCTGGCTGGGAAGGTATTTTTGGCAAAGGTAAAATAATACAAATGCTTATGGGGAGTCAGTCTCAGGAGATCAAGCGTGTTCGGCTCAACGAACTTAGTACTCATGGTCTGCTCAAATCATACGGAACAACCTACCTTAATGAGCTTTTTCGATCGATGCACGAGGCAGAACTAGTTGTTACTCAGAGGGGCGAGTATCCGCTGCTAACACTGACGCTGAGAGGTGAGGAAGTTATGTCTGGAAAAGCTAAACCCAATATTGTTTGGCCCGAATATCACACCCCTAGTCGCACAAAAGATGAATCCATTGAAATGGAGGAATATGATTTTGATGCTGCGCTCTATGATAGGCTTAAAGATCTTCGAGAAAAACTCGCAAAAAAGGGGGGAGTGCCGTCATACCATATTTTTCCTAATAAAACTCTGGAGCATTTTACTCGTTTGAGGCCTAAGACGCACGATGCGGGGTGTCGGATCAAAGGGGTAGGAGCGATGAAGGCGGAGAGGTATCTCAATTATTTTATCGATGAAATCAATCGAGAGTAAATATGATTGATTGAGAAATAGAGCCGAAATATCTGGCTTCTTGGGGAATGTGGATGTAAAATTCAGCTGCTGTGAATAATTTGATCAAACATGTGGAAGCGGGGGATGAACTCCATTCCCGAGAAGTAGAGGTAGCTGCCACCATGCTATTAGACGAATCGATTCCCGATGAAAAGAAAGCACAATTTCTCAGGGCTTTGACTGCAAAAGGTGAGACAGCTGCAGAAATAGCCAGCTTCGTTGAGTGTTTTCTTGAGCGGGCTGTTGATCCAGGCACTGGACATATGAAATTTGACGGCCCTACGATTGATGTGTGCGGTACGGGTGGTGATAAGTTGAATTTATTTAATGTGTCAACTACCAGCATGTTTGTAATCGCAGCTGGAGGAGCCACAGTGGTGAAGCACGGTAATCGCGGAATCACATCAAAAAGCGGAGGCGCCGATGTCTTGGAATCACTCGGAATCAACCTTGAAGTAAGTCCAGAGGTATTTCGAAAATGCCTCACTGAGGCGGGCGTTGGTTTTCTTTTCGCTCCTCTATACCATCCTGCGTTCAAGGCTGTTGCGGGAGTGCGTGGAATGCTGGCGAAGGAGGGTATTCGGACGATTTTCAATCTCGTTGGACCATTGCTTAATCCCGCACGACCAGAGTGTCAGCTCGTGGGCGTTTGTGACCCCGAGCTGGATTCTGTTTTTGCTGAAATCCTTCAGCGACTTGGTAGAGACAGCGCTTGGGTGGTTCACGGCATGACAGCAGATGGCTCACCTGTGGATGAAGTTAGTCTGCTAGGAGCTACGCGTATTTGTAAATCTGGCAGTTATCAATCGATTGTGGATGAGGAAGTGATGCCTCAAGACTTTGGTTTTGATTGTTGTTCCATAGCTGATCTTGAAGGGGGTGGGGCGGAGGTGAATGCCCGTATACTAACAGATATTTTAAGTGCCAAAGAATTGGGGCCAAGGCGCGAGATGGTGCTATTAAATGCTGGTGCAGGTCTTGCTTGCGCGGGTTTAACTGATTCTATGGGCGATGGGGTTCGTTTTGCCGCTGAGCTCATAGACTCAGGCAAGGCGCTAGAGCGTCTGCACAAGCTACAGAGTGTGGCGAAGTAACAACTAACAAAGTTTTCTGTGGCGTGGAACTAATCTTGTGCCATGTTATACCACTGAATCATTATTTTAATTAGTATCATGAGCCGTCGCGTCAAACCCACCAACATTCCCCAAGAGAGAGATTTTACTGGAGGAATGATTCACTCGCAATCCTGTGCATTTGTTGGCTCCACGGGCGAAAAAAAACTCGATGACCGTATTTCTGCACTTGCCAAGGATATTTCTGGTGGAAAAGAAAACTGCTTATTAGCCGAGATGCTGATTTCTGCAGTGCGAATATCTCGCGGCTCGGTTACGGAGGGTGATTTCAAAACAATGAACCGCTCACTAAAGGAGATGCGATTAGCGAGTGAGGTATTTTATCCTTACCGCAATTGCCGCAAGATTTCTGTGTTTGGGTCAGCCAGGACCGATCCTGAGGAGCCTGAGTATAAAGCAGCCGTTGAGTTTTCGCGCAAGATGCGTGATGCAGGGTTTATGACGATTACTGGGGCTGGGCCAGGTATAATGGCGGCTGGAAACGAAGGGGCAGGTCGTGAAGATAGTTTTGGGCTTAATATTAATTTGCCTTTCGAAGCTGCCGCCAATGCATTTATTTCAGGTGATGATAAATTAATTGATTTTAATTTCTTTTTCACTCGAAAGTTGTCGTTCGTGAAGGAGTCGGACGCAGTTGCAGCATTTCCCGGTGGTTTTGGCACCATGGACGAGATATTTGAGACACTTACGTTAATACAGACGGGTAAAGCAACTATTTACCCACTTGTGTTAGTTGATGCTAAGGGCGGAAAGTATTGGAAGTTTTGGCAGCAATTCGTGGTAGAGCATCTCAGCCGCCTTAAACTGATTTCAGAACATGATTTTTCGCTCTACAAGGTGACGGACAATGTAGATGAGGCGGTTGAAGAAGTGACGCGTTTCTACTCTAACTTTCATTCCTATCGCTATGTGGGAGATATGCTCGTCATCCGAACACAGAAAAAACTTAAGGAAAGCATTATGAAAAAACTCCGTGCGGATTTTACTGATGTTCTTAAGAGTGGAGGGTTTAAACAATCTGGGCCACTTCCTGCTGAATCTGATGAGACAGACCTTGCTGGCCTGAACCGGCTAATTTTTCGCCATCGCCGCCGCAACTTTGGGAGGTTGCGTGAACTGATCGATGTGCTTAATGGCTGAGAAATATATTGGCTCTGAATTACCTAGTTGTGCCACGTTGTGTAGCTTAGATTTAGAAGTTACGACACTGGTAGCTTGATCGTCATACAGTTCAATATGAACAGGAAAAGGGACACAGCACTGAGCCGTGTCCCTATGATTTGATTAGTAGTATGCAAGTTGGTCTTTAGTCGTAATAACTTAAGACTTGTAGCGAAGGCGCTTTTTGTGGCGATTCGCCTTCATGCGCTTTTTACGCTTATGCTTACTGATTTTTGCCTTACGGCTCTTTTTCAGACATCCCATAGTGTTGGTCGGTTAATAATTTGTTTGGTGAAGTTAGCCCTTTCGATTGAAAATGGCTGGAGATTTTCTAGAGAACAATTTTAGAGAGTGGATACTCAATGATGCCCTCGGCGCCCAGTTGCTTTAGATCAGGAATGATGTGGCGTGCCACGGATTCTTCAATCACAGTTTCGACTGCAACCCATTTTTTTTCTGAGAGCTGCGATACAGTTGGACGGCGCAGCGATGGTAGTAGTTCGATCACATCTTGCAAGGATTTTTCGGGAAGATTCATTTTTAGTCCAACTTTACCACGGGCTTCGAGCGCTGCCTTGAGCATCAATACCATGCGGCCCATTTTGTCTTTTTTCCACTCGTCTTGATAAGATTCTTTGGAAGCGTAAAAGTGTGGAAAAGATGTCAGAAGGGTATCGACGATGCGTAGGTTGTTCGCACGCAGCGAGGAACCGGTTTCTGTAACATCAACAATGGCATCAACAAGATCGGGGACCTTGACCTCAGTGGCGCCCCAAGAATACTCTATATCAGCAGATACATTGTTCTTTTTGAGGTAGTTACGGGTAATTTCTACGCCTTCTGTAGCAATGCGCTTTCCTTCGAGATCCTTGACGTTTTGGATGGGGGAATCCTCAGGAACGACAAGAACCCATTTCGTAGGTCGCACGGTTGCCCGAGAATAGGGGAGCTCTGCCAGATCGACGAGTGCATCCTCATGAGTTGATGCCCAATCGAGACCGGTTATACCGCAATCAATGAAACCTTGTGATAGGTAGCGCCCAATTTCTTGAGCTCTAATTAAATAAATATCAAGGCTTTGATCATCGCTATCAGGCCTGAGCCCACGTGATGACATGTGTATATTAAAACCTGCTTGCTCTAGTAATTTGACTGTTGGGTCTTGGAGCGAGCCTTTGGGTAGGGCTATTTTGAGTTGCTGTGACATGACTAGGTAAGAACAACGCAGCCTGCGTTGTGGGCATTTTCCATAGTTGGCAAATGCTTAGGAATCAACGTGAAACTTGAGAATTAATGACAACGCGAAATAAATATTCACTTTTACACATTATTGACGCCTTTCAGGCTTGCGGTACAAGTCATGTGAGTTGATTCTCCGCGCATCATGAATCAAGAAGTTCTTTCTCAAGCTGCCAACGAAGCCCGTGGACTCGCTATTGACGCTGTCCAAGCCTGTTCCTCTGGTCATCTCGGCCTGCCATTGGGTTGTGCTGAAGTCGGCGCGGCTCTATTTGGCAGCAGTCTAAGTTTCCAACCCTCAGCGCCTAAATGGCTTAACCGAGATCGTTTTGTGCTCTCAGCAGGTCACGGATCAATGTTTCTCTACAGTTGGTTACATATGTCGGGTTACGATGTGTCACTTGAAGAGGTTAAAAATTTCCGTCAGCTACACAGCATAACACCTGGTCATCCGGAATTTGACGAGACACCTGGTGTAGAGGCTACGACAGGACCTCTTGGTCAAGGCGTTGCCAATGCTGTTGGTTACGCAGTGAGTGGGAAACGTGCGGCAGCTAAATACAATACTAGCGAACACACGCTTTTTGATCACCATGTAGTGGCCTTGATGGGAGATGGTTGTTTCCAAGAGGGTGTTGCCCGCGAAGCGATTTCGTTTGCGGGCCACAACAAGCTGGATAATCTAATTTTAATCTACGATAGTAACGACGTCACGCTTGATGCCATGGCTGACGTTACACAAAGCGAGGATGCGGCAAAATTTTTTCTAGCGCATGGTTGGAATGTATCAACCATCGATGGGCATGATCTCGATGCTGTGGTTGGTGCTGTTGATGGAGCAAAGGCTAATGATAACGGTCAACCCAACGTGATCATAGCCAAGACCACGATTGGCAAGGGGATTCCAGAGGTTGCTGGAACAGCCAAGGGTCACGGGGAAGGTGGTGCCAACTTTGCTGATACTGCTCGTGCAGCGATGGGTCTCCCGGAGGAAAAATTCTTTATTTCCGATGAAACCAAGAGTTATTTTTCTGAAAGGCAAACTCAGCAAGAAGCACAGTTTCGTGCATGGAATGATACTTACCAAGAATGGACGGCTGCAAATCCTGAGCTTGCTGATGAGCTTTCAAGTGGCGTTGCTAAGGTGGTGCCAAGTGACTTGCTCGATCAGATCCCGGAATTTGCTGCTGACTATAAAAACGCAACGCGCGCCTCGGGTGGTGATGTGATTCAGGCGGTAGCCAAGGCGATGCCAAACTTTATCACGGGGTCAGCTGACCTTTACGGATCCACCAAAAATTACATTACTGATGGTGGTGACTTAACACCTGAAAACCCCACTGGCCGTAATATTTGGTATGGGATACGTGAGCATGCCATGGGTGCGATCAGTAATGGTATTGCCTATGATGGAATCTTCCGCTCTTCATGCGCTACTTTTGCTGTTTTTGCTGATTATTTGCGCCCATCGATTCGGCTTGCAGCACTTGCCAATCTCCCGGTCACATATATTCTGACCCACGATTCGGTTGGTGTCGGTGAAGATGGCCCGACTCACCAGCCAGTCGAAACCGTGAGTGGTCTGCGCGTGATTCCAGGACTTGATGTGTTTCGCCCAGCTGATCCTGAGGAAACTGCTGGTGCATGGGCAGCTTCTATGCACCGCACTGATGGCCCGAGTGCACTATTCTTAACTCGTCAAGCGGTGCCTACCTACAATGAGACGCCAGTGCAGACGCGCCGTGAGGGATCGTATAAAGGTGGATATATTTTAAAACGAGAAACAGCAGAATTGGAAACCATTCTTTTAGCGAGTGGTTCTGAAGTCGAGCACGCAATGGAAGCTGCCGAGCAATTAGGTGCCGGAACACGAGTGGTGTCGATGCCCTGCATGGAGCGGTTTGATCGTCAGGCTTCCGAATATAAAGAAGATGTGCTTCCCGCGAATTGTAGACGCCGCGTAGCTATCGAAGCAGGCGTATCTGGCTTATGGTGGAAATATGTGGGCGACAGTGGCAAGATTTGTGCGATTGATCGTTTTGGTATTTCTGCCCCTGGTAATACTGTTATGCAAGAGCTTGGAATGACTGCTGGAGACGTGGTCACGGCCGTAAATTCATTAAGTTAAATCATTTGAACTAATAGACAATTATCCTAAATTAAAACCATGAATATCGCAATTGGAGCAGATCACGGAGGTGTTGATCTTAAGCACGCTATTATTACTCACCTGCAGGCACAAGGACACGCAGTCAAAGACTACGGAACAGATGGATTAGACTCGGTTGACTATCCTGACTTTGCGAATCTGGTTTCTCGAGGATTAACCCAAGGCCGGTATGATCGTGGCATTCTCATATGCAAATCAGGTATTGGTATGTGCATGGCCGCGAACCGGCATAGAGGAGTCCGGGGTGCCAATGTGCGCACTGTTGAGGAGGCAGAAACCACTCGCGAACATAACGATGCCAACGCGCTGTGTTTGGGTGCAGCGCATCTTGATAATGAAACAGCTCTGAAGATAGTGGATGCGTTTATTATCACAGAGTTTGATGGTGGTCGTCATGAAACACGTGTTAGCAAAGCCTCTGGCAGCCGACTAGCCGTGTCTGATCCTGAGCTCCACGATGCCATAGCGGCGGAGGAGAGACGCCAGTCGCTGAATATCGAGCTAATAGCTTCAGAAAACTTCACTAGTGGAGCTGTGATGGAGGCGCAGGGAAGCCTGCTGACTAACAAGTATGCTGAGGGTTACCCTGGTCGCCGCTGGTATGGTGGTTGTGAATTTGTTGATGTGGCTGAACAGCTTGCAATTGATCGTGCTAAGCAAGTATTTGGGGCTGAGCATGCAAACGTCCAACCGCATTCTGGATCACAGGCGAACACGGCTGTGTATTTTGCTATGCTGAAGCCAGGCGACAAGATCCTAACCATGGATCTTGCTCATGGTGGTCATCTCACGCACGGACATAAGGCTAACTTTTCTGGTAAATTCTATGAAGTCACTCATTACGGTGTCAGCGAAGATGATGAGAGAATCGATTACGATTCACTTGAAGAAATTGCTGAGCAAGTTAAGCCCAAATTAATTACCACAGGCGCTAGTGCTTATCCTCGGGAAATTGATTTTGAGAGAATGGGGGAGATTGCTCGCAAAGTTGGCGCTTATTTATTTGTGGATATGGCGCATATTGCGGGCCTTGTTGCCGCAGGAGTACATCCCAGTCCTGTGCCGCACGCTGACTTTGTTACTTCCACTACGCACAAGTCATTGCGTGGACCACGAGGCGGCATTATTCTCTGCAAAGAAAAGTATGCAAAAAAAATCGACGGGATGGTGTTTCCCGGAGTTCAAGGTGGCCCTTTGATGCATGTTATTGCGGCAAAGGCCGCATGCTTTGGCGAAATCTTGAATGGAGACTTCAAAAAGTATTCGCAGCAAGTTGTAAAAAATGCCCAAGCACTTGCTGCTCGACTGACTGAGCATGGCTACCGCATCGTATCTGGCGGTACCGACAACCATTTGATGTTGGTAGATCTGCGCCCAGCTGGCATAGATGGATCTATCGCTCAGAATGCGCTTGATGAGTCAGGTATCACAGTTAACAAAAATTCTATTCCCTTTGATACGGCTGGGCCATTCAAGCCAAGTGGTATACGCATTGGCACGCCTGCTGTGACCACACGAGGTATGAAGGAAAAGG
>Ga0208941_1000059_pt1 | contig 35797 bp, 31 predicted proteins | sample AOAMet2_C27A4_35_2_FD_188080 | JGI IMG/M metagenome (GOLD analysis project Ga0208941, IMG submission 188080) | Ammonia-oxidizing marine microbial communities from Monterey Bay, California, USA - C0912_C27A4_35 (SPAdes) | ecosystem: Environmental > Aquatic > Marine > Intertidal zone | place... | reverse complement strand
GACTCTATTGCTTCTGTCAATCTTTGTCTATTTGCTCGATTAATTTTTAATCTATCAATTCTAACATCAACATCATGCCTTAGATTCTTTTCTAACTCCGGGGGGTTTTCAAAACTAGCCATACGGCCATTAATTTTACCTTCTAAGTATCCTTGTTCGACTAGTCCTTTAAATAAATCTACATGCGTTCCTTTTCGATTACGAATTGTAGGGCTCCAAATAGCGATCGCATGTTCTTCAAAACGCCACATTGCGTCATCCACTATTTCTTGTACGGTTCTTCTTGCTACTTCACGGCCGCAATCGGGGCAATGTGGAATTCCCACTCTTGCCCAAAGTAATCTCATATAATCCATAATTTCAGTTACTGTCGCAACGGTGGATCTGGGATTATGGCTACCTTGTTTCTGATCTATACTTATAGCGGGTGAAAGCCCCTCTATCGAGTCGCAATCTGGTTTTTTCATCTGACCTAAAAATTGTCGAGCATATGAACTCAAACTTTCTACATATCTCCGTTGACCTTCCGCATACAGAGTATCGAATGCGAGGCTGGATTTACCCGAGCCTGAAACTCCTGAAATAACTACAAATTTTCCCCTAGGTATTTCTACGTCGATATCTTGAAGATTATGGGTCCTAGCTCCTTTGACTTCAATCCAGCCATGATTGGATGCTGATTTTTTCTTGTTGGAAACCATCTTCTACGCACCTCGGTATAGTATTCGAAATATTGACCACCCTTGAAGACATGTATTCTTTTTTCTTTCAATCAAACCAAAATGCATCTATTATTTCGCCGATATTGGCATCGGAATTGGGGGGCAATAAAGTAACACCGTTATGCGCTACCATGCTGTGAATGTTCCCACTGCCTTGGTGAGTGAGTGTGGTTGCAATTAGGCCTTTTTCACTGTTAGAAATTTTTATCCTGCGCAGACAAAGTTTCTCTGGGGCACCTTTCACTTTATCCAACATTTTTACATGGACTTTTCTGCCCAAAGAGGGCTTTGAATTTTCATCTGCTTGAAAAGATGCCCTGAACCATGGGCAGACAATCATCAAGAATACTAAATGACTACTTACAGGATTCCCGGGTAAGCCGAATATTGGTGTTTTTTTCCAATTTCCAAAAATAGGAGGGCCCCCCGGCCTCATTTTTATACGCCAAAAATTAATTTCCCCTTCTAGTTCCATTATTTTTCTGACAATGTCAAAATCGCCCATTGAAACTCCTCCGCTGGTTATTATCAAATCGCAATTTTCTGCCGCTTGGTTTAATGATTCTCTTAATAAATCCAGAGAATCCACAACTGTGGGGTACCGGATTGGGATTCCTCCCATTTTTCTAACTAAATCGGCTATTCCAAAAGAATTAGATTCGTATATCTGCCAATCATTTATTTCAGACCCTGGTGGAATTAGTTCGTCTCCGGTACTAATTATTCCTACAACCGGTTTACGAAATACTGGAATACAATCATGCCCCATTGTAGCTGCAAGTGAAATCGAAAACGCATCCATAAAATGGCCCTTTGAAAGAATGAGTGCTCCTTCAGAAATATTTTCTCCTTTTGTACGAATATAATTTTCTCGCGCAAAGCCGGAAATTATTACTTCTTTACCATGTACTTCAGTGTCTTCAACCATAACTATTGCATTGGCTCCTTGAGGTATTGGTGCTCCTGTCATTATTTTACAGGCTTCTCCGGAACTAATTGGGGGCGGAGTATTTCCCCCTGCTTTACTAATACCTACGATAGATAAACTGATTTTTTTACCATCAGGAATATCTTCTTTCCTGACTGCCCAACCATCCATTGCTGAATTATCGAAGCGTGGATCATTAACTTTCGATACCAGGGGCGCGGCCAAAATTCTCCCATGAGAATCGTCTAAATGAATTGTCTCGGCGGATAGTTCTTTTTTCCTCTTTTGAACTAAAGAAATTGCTCTTTCAAGACTTATTCCTCTCTCCATAGGTATATCCAGAATGTCTAAGCACATGAATAATGTGTTTGAATCATTAATGGTGTTGTTCAAATATTATTATTAATTAGGACACATTGTGTTTACGGAATCCGATTTTTTGATTCTTCTAGCATTATTTCTTGTTGCATTACTATACTCGAGCGTTGGGCATGGCGGGGCTTCTGGGTATTTGGCAGTATTATCCTTAACTATTTATGGAGAATATGATAGTAGTTGGCTGAAACAACATGCTTGGTGCCTAAATTTAGTGGTTGCTAGTATAGCCTTTTATCACTACAGAAAAGCTGGTTTTCATGTTCCAAAACTCACACTACCATTTGTTATAGCAAGTATTCCATTTGCGATTATTGGAGGTTATATGAAGGTGGACGGAGCAATTTATGATACTCTCCTTTCTATTACCCTGATATTAGCGGCATACAAATTATTCCAAACTAAAGAAAATAACGATGAAGAAGGTATTGTCACTCCTAATTATTCAACAGCCATTCCAGTAGGTGGAGGGATCGGCCTAATGAGTGGTTTCATTGGAGTGGGTGGTGGAATTTTTCTCTCGCCTATAATTTTACTAAAGAAATGGGCGACGCCGAAAACTGCTGCTGCAACATCTGCTCTTTTTATATTACTAAATTCTATTTCCGGACTATTTGGTGCGAGTATTTCTGGTCAATTAAAAATTGATATTGAGGTCCTCTTACCATTTGTTTTTGCAGTATTAATTGGTGGTTATTTGGGTTCAAAATACGGTTCGCAAGTGGCTCGTCAACGTGGAATCAGATATTTACTAATATCTGTATTAGTTATAGCTTCAATGAGAAGAATTACTATGCTTCTTGCTTAAACTATATGCCAACCATATCAGAATGACCGCATTCAGGGTAAGCACAGATGACTTTGTAACGTTCTCTTTTAGGACGAGGAATTCTCATTGTCGAACCGCACATTGAACATTGATGAGTAACTATTTCCGGCTCGGTAGGAGTTGGATCTTCGTAGTCTTCGAATGATTCTGCCATTGCTGTCCAGCCTATTTGATCAGTGTAAGTGTCTTCTTGATCTGTTATTTTCTTCTGTCTCAGTCCGAGTTTTGTGTTTATTTTTATTCTTCGGCGTTTCTTCTTCTTAGGGGCCGGTTTACCCTTCGGTTTTCCTTTGGGTTTTCCTTTGGGTTTACCCTTGGGTTTACCTTTTGCGGGAGCTGGTTTTTTCTTTTGAGGTTGAGGGGGTTTTGAAGGAGGTGGTGGAGCCTTTGTTGGAGGTGGTGGAGCCTTTGTTGGAGGTGGTGGAGCCTTTGTTGGAGGCATTTTGGGCTTTGCCGGAGGCGATCTAGGAGGCCTTTGTGGAGGCTTTGGTGGTGGTGGTGGAGCCTTATCTGCCATGACTATCCTCTATTGGCAAAGCGGGGGACTCTTTCAAAGAATCGGGGGCATGATATCCTTTTTGCAGTTCTATGCGGGGTATTTAATTAATGAAATACAGGGTATTGGATGTAATTTTTCTCTAGCACTCAATCCTTCCAGCTCTATAACAAACAAATTAGAAATGACTTCCCCCCCTAATTGTTCACATAATTTAGTACAGGCTTCAACCGTCCCTCCTGTTGCAAGAAGATCGTCAATAATTATTATTTTTTGGCCTTTTGAAATCGCATCATCATGCATTTCTAAAATATTAGAACCGTATTCCAGAGAATATTCTATTTGTATTTTAGACGATGGAAGCTTTCCTGGTTTTCTAACTGGAATAAATCCAATACCTAATTTAGCAGCTAATAATGAGCCGAAAATAAATCCACGAGATTCTGGCCCTAATATTAAATCGGGACTCCAATTATTGTCTTTTATAATCTCTGAAAACCTATCTGTAATATCTTTCAATAATTTTCCGTCTGAAAGAATTGGCGATATGTCTCGAAACATAATTCCATCTATTGGGAAATCTGGAATCGTCCTAATAGTGGATTTGAGTGTATGCTCTATTTTATTCGACATGCTAATCGCTCGGGAAAAAGAGAGGGGTCCCCGGATCAAAAGACCCGGGGCCCTTTTCGTTTTCAGACTCAGAGTCCGCCAATGAGCATTTCAAAGGTTGTCTCATCACCTGGGCCAAGGTAGAACATTATCATCAATAATGCAATCCCGCCTACTATCTTGTTGATTTCAGAGAATCGTCCTGTTCCTGCCATCAGTGCACAGTATGAGATAAGACCCCATGCTATACCGTCTGCGATAGAGTATGTGAATGGCATCATTACCATTGTTATGAACGCAGGCAATGCCATTGTCTTGTCGTGCCAGTCGATATCTGCAGCTTGGCGCATCATCATTGCACCAACTACTACAAGCGCGCATCCCATTGCATATTGTGGGATTGCTTGGAATAATCCTGAAAGGAATAATCCTGAAAGCATTAGTACACCAACAGTTGCAGCCGTTAAGCCTGTACGGCCGCCCTCTTCAATTCCTGCTGCTGATTCGATATATGTCGTAGTAGTGCTCGTTCCGAACATTGCTCCAACAATTGTTGCTGCAGCGTCTGACATGAATGCTTCATCTGAGTTCATCAATTCGTCGTTCTCATCTACATATCCTGCTTGTCTACCAACTGAGTAAAGTGTTCCCGCGGTATCAAAAATATCAACGAATAAGAAAGTAATCATCACAAGAAGGAATTCCCCGAGAGGGACTCCGTCTCCGCCAACGTCTCCTATTGCCCCTGCAGCAGCACCGAATGTTTCAGATGGCCACTCTGGCATAGAGAATATATCAGCCATGGCTGGTGCTTCTGCTGTTCCATAACCCGCTACTCCTGCTACGAAATCTCCATCAACCACACAATCATTTGCTGCTGCATCTATACAAAATTCAATGACGGGGTAGCCTTCGTTGTAAGGATCGCTTACGCCAAGGCCCCAGCCGATAATTGAAACTCCTAGAATTCCGAAAATAATAGCTCCCTTGATTTCTCTAGCCATCATTACTGCAATAGCTAGTAATCCAATCATGGCCCAGAATGCGCCGTTTGTCATTGGATCCATTGCCGCCGTATCTGCTAAATTTACAAGCGTTGCATTATCGTGTGCTATCCAACCCATTTCACGGAGACCGATTATTGCGAGGAACATTCCTATTCCTGCACCGGTTGCTATCTTTAGATCGGTAGGGATTGCATTAATCATTGCAGTTCTTGCGCCGACTTGAGGTAGTGATAATATCATGAATATTACTCCTTCAACAAGTACTGCAGCCAGAGCTACTTCCCATGGGACTGCCATAGCCCAAGGCGCTGCGACAGTGAATGCAAAGTATGCATTTAATCCCATACCGGGCGCCATAGCGAAGGGCAATTTAGCCCAGAAAGCCATAGCCATACAACCTACAAATGCCGCTATTGCTGTAGCAAACAAGGCGTCCTCGAACGGGATTCCTGTCACTGATAGCATTGACGGGTTGACTAACAGGATGTAAGCCATTGTCAGGAAGGTGGATGCACCTGCCTTAATTTCAGTCTCGACAGTGCTTCCAGCCTCTGTCACTCCAAACATTTTATCTAATTGTTCCATTTTTCATTTCATCTCCTTTTCATTTCCCAGACACGGGGTCTAGATACTCTTCGATTATGCATAAGGCCTATGAATAGTTCGGAACCCTTGATTCAAGAATTAATATGGATTGGGGTGCCATTAACCGGTAAATGAATTTTAATTTCTTTCCCCATTTCGGAAAAAATAACATTTCTGCTATCTTCAGGTGCATGGAATAAAATCATGTCTTGGGGAGCGCATTGATTGGCAAAATTGCATAATTCACTATGTCCTGCGTGATTAGATAATTGAAATTGAGATATCTCTAAATCTATTTGAGTAACGTTACCAAATATACTTATTTTACCTTCATCGAGTAGTTTTCTCCCACCAGAATTTTCTGCCTGATAGCCCGTTATTAAAATTCCATTTGCTTGATCGGTTCTAAGGCGGTTCAGATACCAAAGAGCTGGCCCTCCATCCAACATTCCACTTGTAGTTACTATTACATCTGCTTGAAGGGCCTTTTTCCGATCTGATTTACTGGATACTTTTTTCGTCCATTTCCATACTTCTTCTAAGGTACTCGGATCACGAATATGTTGAGGGTTATCGAACCATTTTCTTGTCAACCTAGTTCCCATTCCGTCGTAATGTACATTCAATTCGGGCGCCTCCCGATGGAGAATTCTGAGAATGTCTTGACCTCTTCCTGATGCAAATGCAGGTACTAATGCTACTCCTCCTCTTCTGACTATATTCTTAACTGCAGTTACAAATTTACTTTCTTCTTCTTCTCTATTTGGATGGTTTTTGCCACCATATGTGGCTTCTAAACAAAGAATATCACATTCTATCGGTTTCGCCCCAATTGTGTTGGGACTATCTCTTGTATCAAGATCCCCCGACCATAATATTCTATGCGTTGGTGTTTCAATTTCAATCATACACGCCCCTGGCATATGTCCCGCACGATGAAGTCTACATTTCCATTTTCCAACATCAAACCATTCTTCATATTCATGAGTTACCCACGACTCCAATGCATACTCTAGATCTCTTTTATCCCAGGAAAGTGGGTATCCTTCAATCTTTGATACTTTGTAAGTATCTCTCCACATTATTTCTGAAACATCTGCTGTCAAGCTAGTCCCATGAAATCTAATATTATTGAATCGAGTTAACCAAGGGACCATGCCAATATGATCAATGTGGCTATGAGTGATTATAGCATCAGTCACAGGAGGACTTTGATCGGGGTATTTTGGAGGCCTTGTAGGAGCTAACCCATAATCTATCAGAAGTCTTGTTCCTGTATTATCTTCAATGATACATCCGACGTTACCAACTTCATTTCCTCCTCCAAGAAAATGGAAACGTATACCGTTATCTACAGGTTCTGATGGATATTTAGTAAATTGTCCGGGATTATACAGCACCATGACTCGGCGAAGAGTACTATGATGATGAGTGTTTGGCGTCCAACCCCACTATTTCCATTGCAAACATATTCTATTCACCGCATAATTAAAAAATCAATCCCAATGTTTATTGTCTGCCTGTTGTATACTTAGATTGTCTATCAAAATCTATTACAAATTTAGTATTTTATTAAAATCTATTACAATATTCATCTTCCAGTGGAAACAAAGGGGTTGGCCTGTATCTAAAGACCACCAATTACTTCTGCTTCTGCCCAATCATCCCATATTAGAAATGAAATCCTTGTGTGATCTTGATTTGTTTCAATAACTAAAGTATCTCCTAGTGAAAGTAAACCATTATCATCATTATCATTAAAAGTTACAGACCCCATAGATGAGTCATCAAATTCAAAATATCCGAAACTCATTACTGCACTACCTAATTCCACACCATCAAAATAAACTTCTATAGATAAATCACTTAACATAACTTCATGACAAGAGCTTAACTCCATCAGAATACTGTAACCGAACTGATCAGAATTGTCAGACCAATGACCCTCCGGTCTAACAAATGTCAGCGATTCAGAATCAATAACACCTCCCCAATCAGTCCCATCACCTGCAGGTGAAATTATTGAATTATAGAAAGACATCTCCCCCCCCTCATCATAAGTAGTTGTTACTATGATGTAGGTATTACCAGAAACTAAATCCCAATGAATCGAAGACCCCCAATCATCACTACCATCTACTTCCCAATCATCTTGAGCAGCAATCACATTTTGTAGAGGCGCATCTGGATCAAAGACTTCCTCGTACAAATATAAGTAACCATCTTCTGTTTGTGAAGAATTAATGATGTATTTTCCACTCTCAGAAGCAACAAACTCATACGCATTATATCCTGTTGCACCCACATCACCTGCATTGAATGTATTCTCCATGTCAGGAGCATCACCGCCAGCAGCAGCTTCACCAGGGAATGCTAGTACGATGCCATCGTCAACAAACTCGTAACGAACTCTCTCAAACAGACCCCAACCAAAATCAATTTCAACCAGAGTTTCATTTGCAATCCATTCACCGTTAGGAAACTCACATGCATCTTCTACAGAATTCCAAGAACCTCCATATTCACTACATTCTTCTTGTGTGCTATCACGGTCGCCCATGTTCAAGAGCCCGGCACTCGTAAAATCTATGTAGAAACCTTCAGGACTATTCCAATTATTCTCAGATAGGGAAGCTTCTGAAGTAGGAACCGATTCAAAAGTTCCGTTCCACTCTATTAATTCCCCACACCAAACAGGTTTGGCCATTGCGTCCACTTCTTCTTGGACATCGTCATCGTTGTCTGGACCCAAGGGAGTACTGTCCTTAGCGAAGAAAGAATCTTGACAATCCCAGATAGCCTCTTCCTCTTCACCTTCTTCATCAGAATCTACGACCGAATATGCCACGAAAAGATGGCCATCAGAGTTTAATCCATATCTATTACAAATAGTTTCACCCCAGTCTTCATATTCTGAACACATGTATATGTTCGAAGCAGTGTTTTCAGAATTTTCGACGAACCATTCGCAAGTTTGTGTTAGTAAATCATAAGTTCCTCCATTATGCGAACATTCCTCTGAAGTAACATCTAGGAGATAGTAAGTCAATGATGAAGCCTGGTAATCTATCTCGATTACAACCTCCTTCAAATTACCATCTGTATCTTCAATATAAGTCACGATCCCCCATCGGGTGTCGAATAATGGTCCCGTGCTGGAAAAACTCTCATTATCCGGATCATCATCTACCAATTGTCCACAAAAGTAAGGAGAAACCATGTCTCCATACAGAGCCTCATTGACAGACTCCACACTATCGTCGTCGAGAGAGTCTAGATTGACAAATTGAACACGACATTCCCATATTTGAACATACACTGGTCCAATTTCTGTAACAACAGGGGGCTCCCAAAATATTTCTGCAGGGATTCTAAAATCTTCGGCCTCGTCATCTGGAATATCTTTTGAAAAATCAGCACCCAAAGATAAATCGAAACAATAATCGAGACCCCATACCTCTTGACAAATAGTTAACGAAATCAATTCTGCAGAACCGGAAGAAAGTATGGCCGTAAGAAAACCGGAACTACTGGTAGTAGTAGCGGTTTGATAGATTGAAGGCCCACCATCCATTTGCACATTCCAATCGGACCCTTGAGGTATTTCAAGATTCAGAACGTTTTCATACAGACCAGTTAATGAATCTGCTTCTGCACCTGAAGGCATCTCGTCCGATGAAGGCTCAGCTAAATAATTAAAATCCCTCATGTATGTCATCGCCGATAGAAGTAATGAAAAATCGTCTGCATAATTTCTTTGCACAAAACACTCATCTTTCGTGACGGAGCAGATTTCGATTACGCCATCACCTTCTACAGATGCGTAAATCAATTCTTCGTTGAGAATATTGAGTACTGTATTCTCTCCATCCTTAGAGAATAATTCTATTTTAACATCCAAGTCAACTCCTTCGGACACCTGCTCTATCTTCTTCGCAATCAAGTGAAAATCCATATTCTCCCCATTTTTGAACGAATTCAGAGCATTCGAAATATCATATAATGCTGAGTCTATTTGTTCTCCTGTTGCGGTAAATATGCAAGTACCGTCGTTAATTTCTGCCAATGCATCATAATTTACGGCAGAGGGAGACGTACATCCTTCCCATACTTCAATCACAGCATATTCGCAGGAACGATCATTGGAGGTGGCATTTTCATTATAGTTCGAAGCCTCTTCATCTGTACAACCTTCAATAATTTCATTTTCCAGGCCAGTCAGTGAAAGACATCCTGGCAAAAGTAGTATTGAAAATATCAATAATGCGATAAACTTAGTTTCTTTCATGATTCTTAAGGCACCGCACTGCCGATAAGTGTATTGCCTACATTCATCTTTAGGGGTAATGTTGAGAACTAAAGCCCCTTCTTCGAAAGTATGGCAAGACAGCCAGACGCGCTCTTTGTAGTGGACAATGATCGTTGTTTTGGCTGTGCCGCCTGTGTTTCTTTGTGTCCAGTAGACGCATTGATTCTTGATGATATTTTGGCTATAGTCGATGAACCTTCTTGCACCCATTGTAATTTTTGTATACCTCATTGTCCTGTACATGCTCTTTCAATAACTAAAATAAATCCTTGAGGCCCAATATGAAATTTCCAATAACTAGATCTATAGATTTAGAGGATAATAAAATTACTTGGGCGATAAATCCTGAGATATTAAGAATATACTCGTATTTATTTTTCTGGATAATTATAGGGTGTGGTTGGTATTTTACAAAACATCACTCAGATGTAGATTTTCATAATAACATATTAATCGATACATTTGGTTCAAATAGTATTTGCCTACTCTTTGACCATCCTCCTGGAAACTATGTTTTACCCTCCTTGTGGGCCATAAACTATCTTTTATTGACCTCCTATTCTCTTTCATGTTGGTTACGAGTCTATCATGAAAAGGCCTTGAACCACGTTGAAAACAATCGTTATATTTTTTTCACAACATGCACCATAATTGAAATATTTTCTTTCACTGTTTTTAGTACAATATTTGCCATAACTCCCGAAGAGAACGTAGCAATACACACCCTTCCGTTTACCTTCTTAATCATTGGATTATCCATATTGAGTGCAAAGAATTACATTTATTATCAGTTTGTCACACAGTTAACAGAAAAAGAAAAATTTCAATCAAAAATTATCACAAGCATTCATATTATAGCGAGTGTATTCAAAATCATATTCCAAATTTCTGCAATATTCCAACCCAATATAATCGATAACGAACTTATCTTATCTACAAATGAAATATTGAGTGTTGTATGGATATTAACTGCAGCTGTAATCCCAATTTATACTTCATGGAAATTAAAAGATCGCGCAGGGGATTTAGAATTTACAATATCTCCTAAGTTAACATCATTCTAATAAAATATTACAGCCACCCACTCTTTGTGCAACCTACTGACATAGTAACTCAATCGAGAGAAATTCATGATTGGATAGTGGATAAAAGACGAATTATTCATCGTAATCCTGAATTAATGTATGAAGAATTTGAAACGAGTAAATTGGTACAAAAAACTCTCTCTGAATTAGATATCAAATTCCAGAAAGATATTGCAATAACAGGTGTAGTTGCCACATTAGGAGATGGCGACGGTCCCTGTGTTGCTTTGAGAGCAGATATGGACGCTTTACCAATTCATGAGGAAACAGATATTGATTTTAAGAGCGAAATAGACGGAAAAATGCATGCATGTGGTCACGATTGTCACACCGCTATGTTGTTAGGAGCAGCCCGTTTATTGAAACAAAATGAAGATAAAATAAAAGGGACGATAAAGTTAGTTTTCCAACCTGCTGAAGAGGGTGGTGCGGGAGGAAAAATGATGAGAGATGAAGGAATTTTAGAAAATCCGAGAGTTCAACAAATTTACGCATTGCATGTTGCAGGAACGATGCCCATGGGCACATTAGCATCACGTGAAGGGACCCTCTTGGCAGCCACATCAACAGTCAAGATAGTTGTAAAAGGAAACGGAGGGCACGCCGCTGCACCGCATGAAACAATTGATCCTGTAGTTACGGGTTCGAAGATAGTAGTTGAACTTCAAACAATTATTTCTCGAGAACTAAACCCTTTAGACTCAGGAGTAATTAGTATTACAATGACTAAAGCAGGAAATGCTTCGAACGTCATTCCATCTACAATGGAACTTCAAGGAACGATACGTTCACTAACTCTTGAAGGCATAAATAAACTTCAAAAAAGAGTTAAAGAAGTAGCAGAAGCTATAGCAATTGCAAACCGCTGTGAGGCAGAAGTGACATTTCTAGGGAACGACTATCCTCCAACAATAAATGATGGAGATTGTTGGAAATTAGGAAAGGCATCGGCAATGGAAATCCTTGGAGACGACAAAGTATCAGAAATGTCGCCTATTATGGGGGGCGAAGATTTCGCATATTATACTCAACAAATACCCGGCTGCTTCTCTTTCATTGGAGTAGGTAATCCCGAAATAAATGCCGTATATGATGTTCACCACCCTATGTTCAAAGTTGACGAAGAAGCCCTCTCATTAGGTACCGCAATACATGTGAATAATGCTCTAAAAGCTTTAGATTCATTAAGAGACGATTGATATGAAGATAGCGATTATAGGGTCTGGAATAGAAGTTTTTTGTTGTGGCCACCGCTTATTAGATTTAGATCCTAAGTTAGAATTACATATATTTGATGAAAAGGCAGAATCAGGTATGTTCGGAGAAGAACCAGGAATTATCAAAACTTGGCCAATAACTCCTATTACATGGTTTGGTAAAATGTATAGTCAAATGCCAACAGAAAAGTCATCCGCAGTAAGATATTCATGGTTTGTAAAATCTCTTTCTATAATGCTGGCCAAAAGAAATGCCACCTTTCATTTAAAATCCCGAGTAACAAAAATTGAAGAAAGTAATGTTCATTTTTCTGGAGCAGGAATTTCTGGAACAGGTAAACTAAAATTCACTAAAATCATTGACCTTAGAAATAAAAAAGATGAGAAGAAATGGTTTGGCATGATATCCAACGAAATTATTGAAGGAGCAATTCATGGAATCAGGCCAGATAATACTATTGAAACATGGTCAGATAAAGAAGAATTACAAGGTAATTTTATTCAAATAATGAATTGGTACGGTAAAAATCCAAAATCATCAATCTCTGAAAGAGTTCAGTTGGGAATAGAGACTGCCGAATTATCAATAATTTAGTATAATTATTGTAAAATATTAGATGCTTAGTGTATTCACGATAGAATATGAGCGGAGTCGACAGTCAGACATTAGAGCATGTTTGTAACCCAAATGAAAAGACCCGTCACGCCATACTGATAGACCCTGCAGATCAAACACCAGATACGGCGGCTAAAAGAGCAGTAGCAGCCGTAGCTGCTGGGAGTAAAATGATACTCGTAGGCGGCTCCAGTGATACAGACATGAAAAATGTGAATGAGACAGTAATTGCCATTCAAGAAGCACTTGAACTGGTTGCTTGGGCATCTTCACAGGATTCCGATTTAGATGAAAAAAATTGGAAAGTACCTGTAGTTCTTTTTCCACAGGGCGCTGCTGCATTGTCGCCCGCCGCAGATGCGATAACTTTCATGATGCTGATGAATAGCAAATCTCCCCGATTTTTAATTGAAGAACAAGTAGCGGGAGCCCTATACATCAAACAAGCGCAAATCGCACCACTTCCCATGGGGTACATTATTTGCGCCCCTGGTGGGAAAGCAGGGGAAGTAGGGATGGCAGACTTGATTCAGCCCGAAGATACCGAAAGAGTATCTGCTTATGCAGTAACCGCGGAATATTATGGATTCAAAATAATATATTTAGAGGCAGGTAGTGGGGCTGAAAACCCAGTATCTCCAGATCTAATAAAAGCAGCAAGAGAATCTTGCAATCTAACGATTGTAGTCGGTGGAGGGATAAGACAGGGAGAAACCGCCAAAATAGCCGCTGAATCAGGCGCTGATTGGATAATAACTGGTAACTTGACTGAATCATTTGATAATGCCGACGAACTCCAAAAAACTTTGACGGATTTTATTTCGAAAATGAATAGTTAAGAGTCCTTTAACGAAGAAATCAATCTATCGATTTGCGACTCCATATCGAGAATTAATATCATATGCTCTTCTTCTACCTTCAGAAGTCGCGCATTTTCTTTTTGTAATTCTTCTAGGCGAGAGTCTGAATTATCCGTACCATCAATTCTTCGAATTTTTTCATTTTCTAATTTCGCTTCCAATTGCCCACAGCGCATCTTCATAACTCTCAATTGTTCTTCAAGATCAGTTATGGAAGGGCCGTCGCCCTTTTCTAAATCCATTGAAGCTAATTCTAATTCAAGAGCACGCGTACGCTGCCTAGAATTAGCCAATTCTTGTTCTATACGTATCACTTCGTCCCAAACAGATATTACTTCTTGAACAAGCTTTTCATTTGGGAATTGCGCTAACCTTTCTTCCAAAGGAGAACCATCTTTCTCCGGTGATGAATCAAGATTTGAAGGGGAACTCATCAATAATCAACAAACATCGAGGCTAATACGTTCTTGAACCTTGAGTAAAAATCAACCCATTAGGCGTTGATATTTGTAGATTAACAAGTTTGCCGTTTTTCGTCGCGTTTATATCAAAGTCAAAGTTCGCCGCCGATATGAAGGTATATCGCGCAGCAGGATTCTTCCGTCAAGGAAAGACAAATCAAGACTTCACAATGGACTTAGTTGCACCTGATGAAGACGGTGCAAGAGAAAAAATAATGTCGAACTTTGGAAGTCGCCACGGAGCTAAGAGGCGTGAAATTACTATCCAATCTCTAGATACAATAGAGCCATCAGAATCAAGTGCGCCTGCTGTAGTATCTCATTTCAGAAACAACTGATATGGAAATTCGTTTTTTATACGATTTACTCAGATTTACCTAACTTTAGCACGTAACTCTGAAATGACATTGGCCTCAGGCCCACTTGTGCTGAAGAAAACTTTCATGCGCCAATACTGGCGTATTCAACAAAGTCAAACTCTTATCTCAATGGGATTTTGGATTACCACGCTCACATTACTCATGTGGCCATACGTTAAGTGGCGATTTGATTCAGATACAGAAATGCTAGCCATTCCTATGACTTATTGGGGCCTTGGAGCAATTGCATTTTCAGTCTTAGCCATTGTCCTAATAATGGGATGGACATATGATGTATTTCTAGGACTGTGGCGAGAACATCTGACTGTAGTCCAGGAAAGAAACCCATTTACAACATACAAAGTAAACGCACCGTTTGGTATGTTATTGGCCCAAACTAATACAATACTGCGTAAATTATCTGAAGAAGATGAAGACATAATCCGTCATTGTGATTTCGTAGATCGATGGCTTGAATGGAATTCCGAACAAGAAATATGGGCGAGAACCATGTCTTCTTGGAAAGAAATCGTCGGGGAAGAAGACCCATATTTATTCCACCTTAGTGAAGAATCTAGGAACAAATTAGAATCTGCCGCCGAAGAAATGCAAGATTTCTGAGTAACAGGGGGTATAAATTTTGGATTTAGAAAATATAGTACATATTGCTGAATTAGCGGGTGACGCAATTTTAGAAATATATAGTAAGCCAGAAACAATGAATATTCAGCATAAAGGCGACAATTCACCTTTGACTGCGGCCGATTTAGCGGCACATAACATAATTGTTAGAGAACTAAGAAAAATAGACAACACTCCAATTGTTTCAGAAGAAGGAAATGAAGGAGACCCAATGTCAAGCGATACTTGTTGGCTAGTGGACCCCCTAGACGGGACAAAAGAATTCATCAAAAGGAACGGAATGTTTACTGTGAACATTGCCCTAATGCATCGTAGGAAAAACAGATGGAATCCAATTTTTGGAGTCGTTCACGCGCCTGTAACAAAAACAACATGGTTCGGTGGCACCCTAAAACCTTCAGAAAGAAGAGGTTCTGATGGTTCTGGTTTAATGATGGTAAATCCATCCTCACCTCCTTCGCCAGTACGTCTTGTAGCCAGCGGAACACATCGAGGAGAGAAGGACGAAGAATTTGCTAAAACATTAGGGAATTACGATCTAGTAAGGATGGGCTCATCGTTGAAAGCGTGTATAGTTGCAGAAGGCTCAGCGGATCTTTATCCTCGATTTGGGCCTACTTCTTGTTGGGATATCGCCGCAGCTCACGCAGTGGTATCAGGCGCTGGAGGTATTATAGTGGGGCCAACCGGAAAAACATTAGATTATGACCTAGTAGAAAACGTCCTTAATCCTTATTTTCTTGTAGCAGCGGATGATAGATGGACTGAAGATTGGATATCTCAGCAATGACATTATAGTCATTAATCCTATTCAATGAAGGCTTTACAAGCCTCTTTTCAATAATGGCCTAAAACCCGTCGATGTGAAATAGCCCATATCTCACGCCACAGCCATGTCTCACCTCGACGCATTAGAGGCGGAAGCAATCCATATCATGAGAGAGGTGGTTGCTGAGGCAGAAAATCCAGTTATGTTATACTCAATTGGTAAGGACTCTTCAGTCATGCTTCATTTAGCGCGAAAAGCCTTCTATCCCGGCAAAATTCCATTTCCAATAATGCACATAGATACAATGTGGAAATTCTCAGAAATGATTGAATTTAGAGACAAAACTGCTAAAGAATTAGATCTCGATTTAATAGTTCATATCAATCCAATAGGGAAAGAAATGGGGATGAACCCATTCACACATGGTTCATCTAAGCATACAGATATGATGAAAACACAAGGCCTGAAACAGGCATTAGATAAATATGAATTTGATGTAGCATTTGGTGGTGCCAGAAGAGATGAAGAAAAATCAAGAGCCAAGGAAAGAATTTTTTCGTTTAGAACATCAAAACACCGATGGGACCCCAAGAATCAACGGCCAGAGTTATGGAATATTTTTAATTCGCGGAAGAACAAAGGAGAATCAATCAGAGTATTCCCTTTGTCTAATTGGACAGAGTTAGATATCTGGCAGTACATCCATTTAGAAAAAATACCAATAGTTCCACTATATCTTTCGAAAAAGAGGCCTGTTGTAGAAAGGGATGGAGTGCTAATACTCGTCGATGACGATAGGCTACCTCTAGAAGAGGGAGAAACTCCTATGATGAAAAGCGTTAGATTTCGAACATTAGGATGTTACCCTCTTTCGGGAGCAGTAGAATCTGAAGCCACAACATTGCCAAAAATAATTCAAGAAATGCTTCTCACCACAACGTCTGAAAGGCAAGGCAGAACTATCGATCATGATAGTAATGCATCTATGGAGAAAAAGAAACAAGAGGGGTATTTTTAATGTCTCATATCAGTAACTTAATCGCTACAGATATAGATTCTTATCTCAAATCGCACGAAGAAAAAAGTCTTTTGAGATTTATTACATGTGGTTCTGTAGATGATGGGAAATCAACACTAATTGGCCGAATGTTGTATGAATCTCATATGCTTTTTGATGATCAATTATCGTCTTTGAAAACAGATTCAAAGAAAATTGGAACACAAGGAGAAGAGATAGATTTCGCCTTACTAGTAGACGGTCTAGCAGCAGAAAGAGAGCAGGGCATAACAATAGATGTAGCATACAGATTCTTTTCAACAGATAAAAGAAAATACATTGTTGCAGATACACCCGGACACGAGGAATACACGCGCAATATGGCAACAGGAGCATCAACAGCCGATGTAGCAATTATATTGGTAGATGCCGAGCAAGGAGTTTTGACTCAAACACGCAGACATTCATTCATTGTCTCTATGGTCGGTGTCAAGAATGTATTATTAGCAATCAATAAATTAGATTTAGTTGAATATTCTCAACAAGTTTATGATGACATTGTCTCCGAATATCGAGAGTTTGCAGATAGTGCATTGAACTTAGAATCTATAACTCCAGTTCCAATATCCGCATTGATGGGAGATAATGTAGTAAACAAGAGTGAAAACACCCCTTGGTTTAACGGACAAACAATAATGCAATATCTTGAAACGGTAGAAGTATCTAATCAAAAAGCACTCCAATCATTTAGAATGCCAGTGCAATGGGTCAACAGGCCAAATTCAAAATTTAGAGGTTTTTCTGGATTAATTGCCAGTGGAGAGATAAATACAGGAGATGAAGTCAGAATACTTCCTGGAGGCAATACCTCACACATCAAGAGCATAGTCACATGGGAAGGAGAACTTCCCAAAGCAATAGTAGGAAAGTCTGTGACAATAACTCTTGAAGATGAAATAGATGTGTCAAGAGGGGATATAATAGCTCTATCTAGTGATCCTTGCGGAGAGGCCGATCAGTTTCAAGCACGCATATTATGGATGAATAACGATGCAATGATGCCAGGTAGACAATATCTGTTAAAATCGAGTACACAATCTGCTACATTGACTTTAGGGAAATTAAAACATCGAATTGATGTAAATACTCTTGACCATCTACCTGCTAAAACATTAGAGCTTAATGAAATTGGAGTTTGTAATATATCTCTCGATAAGAGAATTGCTTTCGATTCTTATGATGATAACCAAACGATGGGGGGCTTCATTATCGTTGATCGACTATCAAATAATACAGTTGGCATGGGATTAATTGATTTCGCACTCCGTCGTTCAGAAAATATTCATTGGCAGAAAATGGATGTTTCACAAGATTCTCGCGCAGAACAAAAATCCCAGACTCCTCGGATAATATGGTTTACTGGATTATCAGGTTCAGGTAAATCATCTATTGCAAATATTTTAGAAAAGAAATTACAATCGTTAGGTAAGCACACAATAACTCTTGATGGAGATAACATACGTCATGGTTTGAATCGAGATTTAGGGTTTACTGAAGCAGATCGAGTCGAAAATATTAGAAGAGTCGGAGAAGTTGCAAAGTTAATGCTCAATAGTGGATTAATTTGCATTACTTCCTTCATATCACCATTCGAATCTGAGCGTGCTATGGCGCGCTCATTAGTTTCTGAAAATGAATTTGTAGAAGTTTTTGTAGACACCCCTTTGTCTGTTTGTGAGGAAAGAGATGTCAAAGGATTGTATGCCAAGGCACGTTCCGGAGAAATACCAAATTTTACAGGAATATCATCTCCTTTTGAAGATCCAAAGAATCCTGAAATTAGAATAGACACTACAAAAATTTCTGCCGAAGAAGCGGCAAATCAGATTATTGAATTTATTACAAAGCAATAATATCTCTGCAAAACAACCTAATCGGAGATTCCGACGACTTCTTGACAGACGACAAACCCGCAAAGTCTGATGAGTGCAGTCGACCAAGCGGAGTTACAGCGTATTGCACAACAAGTTGACCTCAATCGTAAAAGAATGGAATCTATTGAACAACAAATGAAACGCCTCGAACAAATAAGATTGGAACAGATGCAAACAATAGAAACATTGTCTGCAATACCTTCTACCGGAGCCAAAGGCGCTATGATACCACTTGGCGCAGGTGTACAAATTGTAGCCGATATTCCCGCTGAAGCAGGTGCAGTAATTGACATCGGGAGCAGAGTTCAAGCTGAAAAGCCTAGAGAGGAAGCGATAACAATACTCCAAAAAAGAACAGAAGAAGTATTAGGAATAATGAATAAGATGAAATCTGAATTCGATTCAATAGAAGAAACAACAATTTCTTTAGCCAATATTTTCAACAATCAGATAGCAACTCTACAGGCAGATACTACCCCTGTTGAAACGGAGCCAATAATCTCTCAGAAAACACCTGAACCAGCCAAAACCCCACGTAAGAAAAGGAAACGTGGCACAGAATTAACTCTTGATGATTAGGTGGTATCATGGGATTATTTGATAGATTTAAGAGACAGGCCAAAGAAGCAGTCGATACAAATAAAATAACCATTCAAGAAGGAACGCCTGAAGCAGATAGAATCATTCAGCAAAGAGAAGAGTTACTCGCATCAATTCAAAAATCTAAAGATGAGAAAATACAAAACTTTGACAGTGAAGAATCAGAACCAGAAAAAGAGCAGTGGGACGATTTTTCAGAAGAAACCCCCACAAATCCATTTTCGAAAGAAAAAGATAAAAAATCTAGAAAAATAGCCCAAAAAGCAGAGAAAAAAGAACGTTTAAATTCAATAAAAACACCAGAAAATAAGCCAATAGATAGAATGAAAACAACTACTGGGAGGACATTAGTAGCTACCGTTAAAAATTTTGAAATGGATGTTTCAGTTGCAACCGTTAACAAAGGTGGCCAAATAATTCGAGGCGGCCCGGTTTTAGATGAAATTATATCTCAACTTGAAGAAGAGTTATTGCAATCAGATATGGGGCATTCTGCAGTTATGGAAGTAATCAATAGCCTCAAAATTAACCTAATAGGTTCGAGAATAGATACTCGTAAGGGTCTAGATAAAATTGTAGAAATGGTAGTCCGAAAATCTCTCCAAGATCTTCTTGAGGCAGGTTATTGGGACTTTGATAGAACAATTCAATCATTCGCAGTAGCGGATACGCCGGTTTCTATTATGATAGTCGGAGTAAACGGCACAGGAAAGACGACAACTACTGCAAAGATAGCTCACAGACTAACGGAGCAAGGTTACTCTGTAGTCTTAGCTGCCGCCGATACTTTCCGCGCCGGAGCAATAGATCAGCTCGCCGCTCATGCTGAAAGAATAGGAGTTAGATGTATCAAAAGTCAAAGAGGCGGAGATTCCGCAGCAATATCTAGAGACGCTATTGAAAGCGCCAAGGCCAAAGGTGATGATATAGTAATAATTGATACTGCAGGTCGGATGCAGAATAAAACTAATTTAATGGAAGAATTACGTAAAGTTCACAGAATAACTAAGCCAGACTTAGTAATATTTGTTGCAGATGCATTAGCTGGAAATGATGCAGTAACTCAAGCAAAAGAATTCCAGAGGATTTTAAATTTTGACGGGGTTGCTCTATGTAAACTCGATACAGATGCCAAAGGCGGCGCTGCACTTTCTATAGCACATGCAACGGGCAGACCAATCGTTCTAGCAGGAGTCGGGCAAGAATATGTTGACTTGATGGATTTCGACCCGGAATGGTTCTTAGATTCTATCTTAGATTGAACCTTATGACCGCGTCGTTCATGTATAATGCCCCTTGTGTGCGGTTTGAAATGTCCCGAGTTGCCCTAATCGTAGTGGCCAATTCTATCAACGAAGGAAGAATTCGAGACATAATGTCTCGTCGAGGTTGGGACGTCGAAATTTGTCATGATGGCGATAAAGCAGTAGATGAGTATGTCCGAATAGAACCCGATCTAGTTTTTCTTAGCTTAGATTTACCGACTATGAACGGACATGTCGTGGCCCTTGAAATGAGAGAGACGGACCCTTCGTCAAGAGTAGTTTTCGTTTCTAGTAAAGCGAGATTGTCCATGACTATGGATGCTGCATATTCTTCCGGTGCAGTTGCAACACTTGTAACTCCTATAACATTCGATAGTATTGAAAGAAAATGGGAAGAAATCAATTCCGACATACCAGAAGCCCCGGGACTTTCTGACTTAGACGCATTGTACCCAGATATAGAGGAACCAGAGCCAGAACTACCTCCATTACCTCCTCTTCCTTCATTGCCTCCTCCTTTAGTTATCGATCCAATAGTAGTAAAGCCCAAGGCAAAGAAAAGAAGTAAATTGAAGATATTAATACTCACAATATTGGTTATTAGTGGCGCTCTTGGCATTGCAAATTATCTAGATTATATTGATATTCAGGTATATCTAGATGAAGTTTCAAGACTCTTCGATTAATAGCGCCGGCACCGAATCGACAAACACGCTCCCTTCAGGTGCGCTTGTTAAGACTTCAACTTTAACAGAAGAATCTTCCAATAGAGACTCATCATTGTTCTCCAGCCGGTAATTTAACCGCCACCTTTTCAAAATTTCTCTAGCAATTATTATTAGAGTAAGTAAAGAAATACATGCTGCTACAAACCAATAAATGACATCCAGAATTAATGACATTTATTGTCCTCGTTGAATTAAAGCATCCCAAGATGCTTCAGCATAGAGTTTTGCCGCAGCGCTCCTGTTTTCCGCCCTATGTATTCCCGAACCTACGATTATAATATCCGAACCAGACATAATACTATCATGTGGATTACCATATCGTTGCCCCATTTTTCCTGCGCCACTATCTAAATTAATTCCAGGTGTCCAAATCATTTGTGCATCTCCTACTAAGTTCCTAAGTTTGGCGACATCATCCGCGGAACTTCCGTTTCCAATATATCCCAAAACATGTGGAGACGCTTTACCGGTTGCAATCGTTTCGAGAGTGTATTCATTGTGTAGTAAATTTCCACGACTCGACATTTGAGCTAACAGTAAGATACCTCCAATTCTTTCAACATCCGCCCACCCTGCAGCGATTCCATCGACAATATCGGGTCCTGAAATTCTATGCGCCGTCACAATATGTGCCCAAGATCGTATGTCATGAATTCCAGCCATTTGCTGCTGAGAGATGTTTCCAATATCTGCAAATTTCCGATCTTCAAATAACAATAAATCATGTTCTTCTGCTAAATTTGTCAAAACTGACCATTCTTCAGGATTGAAGTCCTGTATTAAATCTACATGAGTCTTCAAAACAGTAACATAAGGCCCAACTTCTTTGATTAAATTAATTAATTCTGAAATAGATGCCATATCTGCTGCCAAACAAACTAAAGATTTCTTTTTGACTGCAATTTCCATTATCCGATGAGAGAGAGGATTTGCACAATTTTTCCAACGCATACCCCAGACTGCCTCAGGCTCCATCAGGCTAATCACACACTAGGGGTTTGTCAAGTCTTCGCCTAAAATGTTCTTTACAGGCCTACGGCCTACACCGCTTTGTTCATTGACGAGTTGCTACGGGGACAGTCTATAGGGTGCCGGAATATGGGGAGTCAGATGGAGATATATAATTTCGAAGTTACTACTCGTGACATAGAAGGATTGACTGATGCAAGAGGAGATTCAGTCAAATCGATGTTAGAGTCAGACTATGGAGTACAAGTAAATAATGTGAGAGTTATTTTAGGCTATCAAGTCAAATCAGATATGTCTTTAGAGCAAGCAACTAGGTCTATTTATGATTTATTTGCAGATCCTATTATTGAAGTTGGAAATTTAGAAAATTCTCTTCTTGACAACAAGAACTTATTTTCTGAGGCGCCACAAATTGCAATAAAAGTGGGATTTAAACCAGGAGTTACAGACAATGCGGGCCAAGCCGGATTAGATGGTCTAAGAACAATTTTTCCAAAAATATCATCTGCTTCGCAAGTAGCTACAGCAATGACATACTTGTTCTGGGGAGTTCCCAGCGACATTTCTCCTAATTGGCTTTCTAGTAAACTACACAATCAAATGATTGAAAGATCTAGTATATCTGATAGCAAAGATTGTCAAAAATCAGTTTGGCCTTCTTTGGATTTTCCTGAAAGGCCAAAGTTGACGCAAAAACCATCTGCAACAGTAAATCTTGAAGTCAGTGATGAGGAATTGATACAGATTAGTGAGAAAGGATTATTGGCATTAAATCTCGAAGAAATGAAAGCAATTCAAGAGAATTATCGCGATCCAAAAGTACGTGCTGCGCGGGTTGAATTGGGATTGCCCGAGAAGGCACCTACAGATGCCGAATTAGAATGTCTTGCACAAACATGGTCTGAACATTGTTGTCACAAAATATTCGCATCAAAAATACATCATGTTGATTTTGAGACAGGTGAAGACGCGTACATAGATTCATTGTTCAAAACCCATATTATGAAACCGACATTAGACATTCAATCAGAAGTAAATTGGTTGCTTAGCATTTTTCACGATAATTCAGGAGTTATCGCTTGGAATGATGATTGGAGCCTTTGCATAAAAGCAGAGACACATAATTCACCCAGTGCATTAGATCCATTTGGTGGTGCAATGACTGGTATCGTAGGAGTTAACCGAGATATTCTAGGTACAGGACTGGGTGCAAGACCTATCGCTAATACAGACGTCTTTTGTTTCGGCCCACCAGATTATTCGGGTCATATTCCTGAGGGACTATTCCACCCCTCTCGTGTATTCAGGGGCGTACATGCTGGCGTTAGAGCAGGAGGAAACGAATCAGGTATTCCTACCGTCAATGGCTCAATCGTATTCGATGAAAGATATCTTGGGAAGCCTTTGGTATATTGTGGAACGGTTGGTATTATGCCGAGATTGTTACCTGATGGCCGAGAAAGTCACGAAAAAACTCCCCAGCCAGGTAATATAATTTACATGGTTGGAGGAAGAGTGGGTAGCGACGGGATTCATGGAGCAACCTTTTCTAGTCTTGAATTAACTGAAGACAGCCCTTCTTCAGCAGTCCAAATAGGTGATCCAATTACTCAGAAGAAAATGATTGACATGGTTCTCGAAGCGAGGGATTTAGGATTAATCCAGGTCATTACAGATAATGGAGCAGGGGGCCTGTCTAGTAGTGTAGGCGAATTGGCAGAACTCACAGGAGGTGCAGATTTAGATCTCGCAGCGGTACCTTTGAAACAGCCCGGATTAAGTAAGTGGGAAATCTTAGTATCAGAATCCCAAGAAAGAATGACAATCGGAGTAAACCCGGAAGATTGTGAAAAATTTGAGAAACTAGCTCAATTACATGAAGTCGAAGCAACAGCAGTTGGAACATTTACTGATTCAGGCGCATTCGTAGTTCGTTTTGGAGACGAAACAGTAGCACATCTTCCAATTTCATTCTTGCATGACGGCTGTCCACAATTGCAGTTAGAATCTGAATGGCGAACGCCTGAACACGATCCAATATTATTCCCAGATGTAAATCATATTGAAATGGGAGAGATTCTTTCGCGATTAATGGCTAGACCCAATGTAGCAAGTAAAGAATGGTGGGTTCGATCTTATGATCACGAAGTTATAGCACAATCTGTAATCAAACCATTTTGTGGTGTTAATCATGATGCGCCTGGAGACGCAGCGGTAATTGCACCCATACAAGGAGGAACTCAAGGCGCAGTAATCTCCAATGGAATAGTGCCTCGATATTCAGATATTGATGCCTATGCCATGGCAGCAGCTAGCATAGACGAGGCTCTACGTAATGCAGTATGCGTAGGGGTAGATTTAGAATTAATCGCTGGACTTGATAATTTTTGTTGGCCCGATCCAGTAGAATCAGCAAAAACTCCAGATGGAAGATATAAATTAGCACAATTAGTTAGAGCAAATAGGGCATTAGATGAAGTATGTAGAGCGTATAATTTACCATGTATAAGTGGCAAAGATTCTATGAAAAATGATGCTACATTAGATGGTGAAAAAATCAGCGTACCTCCTACGCTTTTATTCAGTTTAATAGGCAATCATTCAGATGTAAGAAAGGCGGTATCTAGTGACTTCAAACAAGTTGGAGACATGATATATCTTGTAGGAGAAACTCACCAAGAGTTAGGTGCTAGCGAATTAGCTTTCATGCTACGTGACGAATCAAATGGAGAGAGTGGAATCGGAGGCCGAGTTCCACAGATTGACACATCTAGGAATTTATCACTCTATCACAGTCTGACGAAAGCTATGTCAAATGAACTAGTTTCTAGTGCTCATGATTGTAGTGATGCCGGACTTGCGGCTGCAGTAGCAGAATGTTGTTTTGGTTGTGATTCAGGTGCCAATTTAGATATTTCAGATATATTCCATGCAGATATTAATTTGAATGACTGGGGTGCTCTATTCGGGGAGAGCCTTGGTAGGATTTTAGTTAGTGTAAAACCAGAAAACTCCGAAATTTTTGAGGCTTCTATGGAAGGACATGAATGTAATTACTTAGGTAAAGTGAACTCAGGTGACAACATAACAATTTCAAACCAAGGTATCCCTATATTGATCGCTTCAATGTCTGAACTGAGAGACTCTTGGAAAAATACCTTGAACGGAGGTATAAATTAATGATACCTAGGGTGGCGGTTCTTTCCGGTTTTGGAATTAATTGTGAAACGGAAACAATGGCAGTTTTCGAAATGGCTGGAGCTAAAGCAGACAGAGTACATGTGAATAGGTTAGTCAACGGAGAATTGGATCTAGAAGATTACCATATTATGGCTGTACCAGGGGGCTTTTCCTTTGGTGACCATTTGGGAAGTGGTAGATTGATGGGTAACAGGCTACGCTTTGGTTTACGTGAACAAGTGAGAAAATTTGTCAAATCCGGTAAACCAGTAATTGGAATATGCAACGGCTTCCAAGTACTTGTGAAAATGGGATTATTGCCTGGTGACGACGATGTTAGTTTAACTCAAACAGCATCTTTAGCACTGAATGATTCAGGCCATTATGAAAACAGATGGGCGACTTTAGAATTTGATTCAGAAAGTCATTGTATCTGGACAAAAGGAATGACAAGAATCAGAGTTCCGGTTCGGCATGGTGAAGGAAAATTCGTTACAGCCGATAAAAATCTCCTTGACGATTGGGGTGAAGGCGGCCAATTAGTAGTAAAGTATGTAGATCCTTCAACCGAATACCCATCATCAACTGATGAAGTATTGCCTTATCCGATCTCCCCGAATCAAAGTTGGAGAAATATTGCGGGCGTTTGTGACCCATCAGGTCTAGTATTCGGTTTAATGCCACACCCTGAAGCCAATCATTCGACTTGGTTAGGGGCAACATGGACTAGAGAAAATATAGAGCATGGCGAAGGAGAAGGCATGAAGATTTTCAGAAATGCTGTAAATTATGTTTCAGAAAATTTTGATAATTAAAATAAAAATATTCTTGCAATAGAGATCTATAGGAATTACTATGTCGACCCGTAATGCAACTGATGTTTTCTCAGAATGGGCACTTATAGATAGAGACGAAGGCATGGAAAGTGGGCACGCCAAATCAGTTAACGAAATGCTAAATATTGTAATTCCAATGCTAAAAAAACCATTCTCAGCAATAGATGTAGGTTGTGGAAATGGTTGGGTGTGCCGAAAATTACAGGCATATGAAAATTGTAGTAAAGTAGTCGGGATCGACGGGTCATCCGAAATGATTGCTAAGGCCAAACAAAAGGGCACTGGAGAATTTCATCTGTCAACACTACCCGGATGGAAACCTTCTCAAAAGTTCGATTTAATTCACTCTATGGAATTTTTATATTATTTGAAAGAACCATTGGAAATGCTCAAGATATTGTTTAATGAATGGTTAGAAGACCGAGGAGTTCTTATTGCAGGCGTTGATCATTATTTAGAAAATATTGCAAGTCATGATTGGCCAAAATCTCTCAATGTACATATGACTACATTGAGTGAAGAGCAATGGAAACAGGGCATGATTAATGCAGGTTTCATAGACGTCGAAACACGACGTGTAGGCATAAAATCAGGGTTCGTAGGTACTTTGGCGATTTTTGGCCGTAAACCTTGATTTTATTCCCAGCTTCACGATTCAGTTGCAAATATCCTGTAATCAAGAAAGTTGAATGGTTTGAACGATTTCCCAAGGGTATGTCGGACCCAAACATCACAGTCAAGAAAGACACAACTGTGATTGAAGCATTGTCATTATTACACCCTAATGCCAAGAAGAATTCACTGCGTAGAATGGTTGATCATGGACGTGTAAGATCAGACGGAATCAAAGTTACACGTGCTAATGCCAAAATTTTAGCAGGAGTCACAATCACAGTTCTTTCAAAGTTTGATGGCGATGAAACAGTTGGAAAATACAAGTCCTCCATCCCAGCACCTGAAGTGGTTTATTCAGATAAGTCTGTTATTATCGTAAATAAACCAGCCGGATTGTTATCTGTTGCTACTGATAGAGGCGAGGCGGACACAATGTTTGACAGAGTATTTGCATGGGCGTGGGAGAATGGTAAAACCCGAGCCCATCTTGTTCATAGATTAGATCGAGAAACCTCAGGATGTCTTATCTTAGCGCGTTCTTCAGAGATTAGAGACATGCTTCAAGACCAATTCAAAGACAGATCAATAGAACGAATTTACCATGCGGTTGTTCATGGAAGGCTTCCTGCAAAATCAGGTATTGAAACAGGACGAATACAAGAAATGAAGGACAAAAGAATGAGGCTTGTACCAGAAGGACGTCGTGCAGGCAAATCCGCAATTACAAATTGGTCAGTAGAAGATACAGGCCCAGAACACAGCCTAGTTCGTATTAAAATTGACACAGGTAGACGTGCTCAAATTCGTTTACATATGGTGAACTTAGGCTGTCCAGTAATTGGCGATACAAGACATGGATTCGGTAAAGCAAGTGTTAACAGATTATGTTTGCACGCATCTTCTCTCACCTTTGACCACCCTAATGGTAAACGAATGAAAGTTGAAAGTCCTATACCCAGGCAGTTAATTTCTGAACTTAAAAGACGCCTTGGATAATCATTCTTCTTCAATAAGGTTAGTAATTATTTTAGAAGGCATATACAATTTTACCAAGATTGCAGCGGCAATCGCCATAACTCCCATCACTGTTGCCGATGCAATCATGCCTTCCATAAATGCATGCTGTGCATTTTCAATTAATGTGAGCCCGAGGATATTCCCGCCTTCTATGAGTTCGGCACCGATTTGCATTGCTGCAGGAAACGATTCTAGAGGGATATTACCCAACTCAAGGCCAACAGGAACTTCCATATTTCTTTGATAATATTCATTCAACACGCTCCCGCCTATCGCAATACCAAGTGCTCCTCCAACTTCTCTACTGGCGTCATTAGTAGCGCTACCAACCCCTGCTTTATCCGAAGGTATGGAATCCATTACCACTGTTGTGGCAGGCGCTAGAGTCAAACCCATCCCAAATCCGAGTAACAGGAAAATACAGGCCAGTCGAATATATTCAGAATCAATTTCTACAGTAGTAAATATCGCCATAGCAGCAGTCATCAAAACTAATCCCATTGAGATGACATTATTACTTCCAAATTTAGCAGACAATCTGTCACTATTAGCCGCAGCGGGCATGAGGCCCAAAGGAAGGGGGAGAAATCTCACAGCCGCTTCTAATGCAGTATGGCCCCTTACTAATTGAAAATGTAACATCTGAGTAAACATGAATGAGAACATCACGAAAGAAGCTAACATTATTGCAATTAAACCCAAAGAGAAACCATTAAATTTAAAGAATCCAATTGGCAACATTGGGTATTCAGCCTTTCTTTCCCATTTTACAAACATATAAGTTAAAATTATTCCCAATCCACTAATAAGAATCATTTCTGAACTCGTCCATCCTAGTGATGGAGCTTCAATTATAGCATAAAGAATAGTCCCTAAGGCGGCTATCGATAATATCGCTCCAACCGGATCTAAAGGAGTCTTTTTACTATCCTTTGAATTGGGTACAAAAATTAATCCTAATGACAGAGCCAATAATATAATTGGAATATTAATCAAGAAAACCATCTGCCAATCATAATTTTCTACAGCCCAACCTCCGACCAATAATCCAATAGGTGCGCCAATACCTGCCATCATCGTCCAAATCCCAATCGCTTTACCTCTCTCCTCTCTAGGGAAAACAACAATGACAATTGAAAGTGTAGCTGGCATAACTAATGCTGCACCAAACCCCATAGTCGCTCTAGCCATAATGACATCATTCGAAGAATCCGCATAAAATGCAGCAGCGGCAGAAGCTAATCCAAGTAAAACCAATCCCAACTGTAAAGCTCTCTTTCGACCAAATCTATCTCCTAATGCACCCATAACTAGGAGCATTCCTCCAAAAATCAAGGCATAGGAATCAACTATCCATTGCAAATCACTATTATTAGCCTGTAAATCTTTAGACATTTCAGGTAATGCAACATTCAAAGTCACATTATTCAGCATTACAATTACAAGACTCAGACTCATAATACCGAGGATAATCCAACGATTTTCATGTGTCTTACTTACTTCCATAACATCGCCGTCGAATAGTACTTTTTCAAAACATAGGTTACAATATTAGCACCACCTCCGATAATCATGGCCAACCGGTTATATGCACTTTCTATGACTTTGATGATCATAGTAGTTAGCATGTCTGGATGTATATTTTCAGAGCCTTCTAAAGTAGGTAATTCTGACCAAGGAGATACATACCCATCTATTTTCGATCGCCATACTTTGGATTGGAAAGATAATCACACCTTTTCTTATACTCTTGAACAAGGGCCATATTATGCACTCGATGTTCAAGAGGCACTAATTGAAGTAGACACGTCAGATGTGTGGGAAACAGGCCCTGAAACCTCAGAAGTCCATCTTTCATATTGGTTACCAAGTAACACTTTAGAGGGCGAAACAGTTCCTGTAATAGCTGTTATAAGCCCATATTTCTCATATGGCACTCAAGGAGATGAATCAACTCCAACCAATATCGTGAGTGCAGGCCGTGGTGAATTCATTTTTGAGAATTTTATCCCTCATGGATATGCTTTCGCCCAAGTTGCTGTGTTTGGTACGGAACTTTCCAGTGGATGCTTCGATTATCGTGGAGCAGGAGAAGGATGGGGAATTCACAATGCTGTTGAATGGCTTGGCCAACAAAACTGGTCAAATGGAAATGTAGGGCTCTATGGCAAGTCATACGAGGGAGCGACCCAATGGGAAGCGGCCGCTATAGGAAGTGAATATCTTAAGACTATAGTTCCTATCTCTGGAACCACTGCATTGCATCCTTTGCTTTACAAAAATGGAAGTGCAGAAGCTAGAAGTCAGGTTATGCACATGAACTATTTTTCAAGTACTGTTGACTATAATGAAGATGACTTAGACAATGTATGCCCCGATATTGTAGAGGGCCTATTTGCAGGCCCTGTAACCTATGGGGCGGGCGAACTAGATCCTTACATGTCAAATTACTATGATGAGAGAAGCCATATCGACAAAGCGTTTGAAAATTGGAATGGTAGCGTTTACTGGGTGCAAGGATTACAAGATTGGAACGTAGATCCCCACCAGGTTTTCGGCGGCCCAATAGGAGTCAATTGGTATCAGGACTATATTGATTCAGGGTATGAAATAAGGGGAATTCTTGGTCAATGGGAGCATAACTATCCAGATCAATGGACTAAACACAATGCTCAGGATAGTGGCTATGGAGGAGAAGCAATACACAACATGACTCGGTGGGATTGGGCTCAAGATTTATTTGAATGGTATGAATATTATTTGAAAGGGAACGGGCCCAAGCCAGAGGCAATTGCGCAAGTTCAGAGAAATGATGGCCAATGGCGAATAGAACAAACATGGCCTCCAGAAGATTTGGATTGGCATACTCTTCCATTATCTGAATGCTCTAGTTCGGGCGCATTCACAGGAGGCGGAGCGCCAGTAGTTGGAGGTGGACAAACTGTCACCACTGTTTGTTCAGCCCTCTCTGAAACAGAAGATTTACAGATTTCAGGGCTTATTAGATTACATTTAGAAGCAGTTGCGACTATGGATGGTGGCCAAATATTTGCTGAATTAAGAGATTCAGAAACAGGTATTAGATTGGGGCATGCAACCATGGATATCCGATATCATGCAGGAGGTTATGAGCCTCAAACCGTGCTTCCTTCGCAGCAGGTAACAATGATGATGGAGTTCCAAGCTATAGACGCGATATTACCAGCAGGGCACGGAATAAATATTGTGTTCACAGATACAGGTGAAGATTACTTAGCACCTGCATGTGGGCCTAGCTGCACAGTTCATATTTTACCCTCTTTGTCAGAATTACAAATTCCTCGAATATATAGAGATTCAAGTGATGCATTAATCACTCCACAAAGTCTCGACGCAGCAAATAATTAATAGAATTATAAATATAAAAAATATTCTTGCCCTCTTTCTTCGGTATAATCGATCATCTCTTTGTCCACGCCCGATAGTGCCGCAGTAGCCAATTCTCTCATTGCAGAGCTGATCCAGTCAATTGACTCGAAACTATTCAATTCAAACCAACCATAATCTTCGATTTCATCATTGTCAATAGTTACATCTGCCGAATCACAATCAACCAAATACACAATAAATATTGCAGGAATATTTTGTATGAGGCACTCTCTTACGCCAATCATTTTCTTTATGGTTCCACTAATTCCACATTCTTCTTCCAATTCTCTCAATGCCGCAAAACTTGGCAACTCTCCTTCGTCAACAGTTCCTTTTGGCATCCCCCAGCGTCCTTTTTGAGGTCCTGAGGCCTCTTTTACCAGTAGAATCGCTTCATTTCTAATGAGGCAGGCTGCAACACCTAAGTCCGTCAGAACCGCTCTCATATTATTTGTCAAAGAATAATTTAGTTATCAAATCCTGTTTTTGTATGTTGATACACGGACATTGGTAGGCTTCATTGCTAGTAAGGGCGTCCTCCAAAACATGTCATTGCCACGGCGGGCCATGGAACAGATGGGATTTTCCATATGTTGCTTGTCTTGTGATGCTCCCGATATTGCAGGAAGTCAAAGATGTAAATCCTGCATATCATCTCATGTAAAAGTGAGAGACAAGATTTCTTCAGGCCCGGCAACAACAAAGGCAGATAGGTTATCGAGAGAATTTGTTACAATGTTAGCCAACCCACTTGATTTTATTGAGAATTCAGAACATTCTGTCACGATGACCTATTACAAATCATTAATCGATGCACACCAAGGAACTTCTCAACCGAAAACTGCTAAAGAAGTCAAAGAAAGATTCGAGGCACAAAGAAAGAAAAAAGAAAGGTCCCTAATACGAGACGTAGCAAGTAACCGTAAAAGAACACCAGAAACGCTTGCGCCAGAAGAAATTGAAGAATTGTTATCGAAAATAAGTGACAAAGCTCCCGAAGCACCGGATTCTTTTTGGGAAGAGTTACTTGAAGACGTCAACGACCTATTAGAGGAAGATTGAAATTACGAGCATTCAAAGATGATGCTTTCAAGGATGTGAGTAATATGACAGAAAAACGAGACCCTCGTGCTCGGTGGTTAGACGAAGATCCATTTGAAAATATCAATAATAATTCTAAGACACATACTCGAGCAAGAGATGATGGAAATTGGCGAAAACCACATATTCGTGTCGTTGCGGCAAATAGTACAGGTCAACCTTTCTTCAGAGTTTTTGGAACCCAACAATCTCATAAGATACCTATCCATAAAGGCTCAATTTGGCATTTTTCCAAAACTGAAGTTGAACATCTTTCTCAAGCCACGATTGCATTTACTTTGGCATTAGCGTTTATGTCCACAGGAGGAATTTTTGGAGCAATCTCAGACCCTTATCAATTTATAATCGGTGGAGCAATATATTTCTTAGCATTAACTCCAGCCTTTGTTTTGCATGAAATAGCTCACAAGATTGCCGCAAGAAATTACGGTTGTTGGGCAGAATTCAGAGCTTCTCCGGGAGGGTTGAGATTCGGAGTAATATTGGCTGCAGTATTTGGAATAGTATTCATGGCCCCGGGGGCTGTTATGGTTGCGGGACATACAACAAAATCACAATTTGGTAAGATAGCCTTAGCAGGTCCTGTAACAAATGTCCTACTATGGATATTGGGGTTGGGTGCAATATTAATTGGTGCAACTGGAAACTCAATCGTTGCGCTTATTATCGTACCATGGATGTGGGGTAATGCAGTTCTAGGTACATTCAACATGCTTCCATTTGGGCCTCTAGACGGAAAAAAGATCAAGACTTGGTCTGAAATTATCTTTTATGTTTGGGGAATTATCTGTGTCAGTTTGATTTGGTTTAATTTCAAATATTTAAATGGTTTAATTGGATAATAAAAATAGTCATCAATTGAATAGTTGATGTATCGTAGCAGATGAAAATAATTGAACTGACAGGGAGTAAACACAGAGATTGCTACGATACAAGAAAAAATAGTTCTTTAAGTGCATTAACTTTAACCCGTCTTGAGTCAGAAATAACTTCTTACAATAGTAAGGAACATTAAGCCGCCATTGAATCCAAATATTAACTCAGGTAATAATTCAATTTCTGAATTAAGCGCTAATATTAGAATCAATATAGATTGAAAGCCATATCCTAATAGTGACGAAACAGTCAATTCAAATGATAAATCTTTACTCCCCTTCCCAACTATGAAATCTACAATCTGATCTTGCCAAGAAAACCCGATAAGATATATTTTGTGAAAGAAATCTACATGCTTCTGTTTTTCCCATGGCTGAGCCGTAGGGCAAATTTTTTCATTTACTCTACTCGTAGTATCTCCCGAACCAAGAATTCTTGCACGAACAGAGAAATGGTTAAACAAAGAATATTGAAATAAAACAGCTAAGATTAGACTACTAGTTAGCAAATAATTCCAGTTTAAGAATTGACTAAACGCATACATTACTAGAATCAATCCTATGGTATCGGCAACAGTATCCCAATACCTTCCAACATGCGAAGGTCTCTTTCTAATTCTCGCTAACTCTCCGTCTATAGCATCAATTACTCCTTTTATTACAAGGACAATACATCCTTCTACAATCATTTCTTCGAGAATTAACCACGCACAAAAAATAGAAACAAATAGATGAAAATGAGTTACCATTAATACACTTACAGGTGTGTTTTCTAATCTTTTAGCGAAGAATCGAGCAATAGGTCGCCCCCAATCAGAAACATCGATAGCACGACTATCTCCATATTTCCCAGTCGCCATATTTTCACGTCGTTTTGTAAATAAAATCAAACTAATGAATTCAACACTGGCTTTTCATCACAATGGAAGAAAGTCATCAATGCCCACCATGTTATCATATCAAGGCTATTTACTAGATTCGCAACACCAGTATTTTCTTCACCATAGTCTTTACCTGTGGTATCCATCCATGCTTCCATTTCCTCAAGAGTATCGCAGACTTGGTGGTAACACCAATAACCATCAACCAGTCCTCCAAAACCAATAGTTACAACATCCAAATTATCTTGGAAGCTAGCATGATCACTTCTAGCAGTGGTATCTTCATAAACAATAATTTCAGGTCTATCCATATCCAACCAAACACTGGTTTTCCATGTATCGGCAGAATAGTTGGTTCCTACAAGCGTCCCCATCTGTTCTTCCAACCCTAGAGCATCCGAACCTATCCAGTTTGAAAGTCCAACCATTCCGGGTTGATCTAATTTATCGTGATTAGGTCCAGGGCCAATATAGACTCTCATCGGCCATACTTCGGCATCTTTTGGATACCCATCCTCATCAATAGCTGGATCTGGATCTCCATGAGGAGCCCCACCACCACCTGGCCAATTAACTCCAGCCATATCTAAATTGATGTAGTTAGTAATGGTAACATCAGGATTGTCTTCGCCAACATAGTATTCGGTCCAATAATCCGACCCTCTTTTACCGCCTTCTTCCCCTGACCAAAGACAGAAGACCATAGTCCTTCTACTCTCAAAATCAGCGAGTGCCTTTGCAGTTTCCATAACCATTGAAGTGCCTGCTGTATTATCATATGCCCCCACTCTAGTTCCATATGTTCTTTCTCCAATTATGTGAGGGTCAAGAAGTACTCCATTGACAGGAGGAGCGACATCAAAATGAGCTCCAAAAACTAACCATTCATTTTCAACTTCTGTACCCCATTTATACGCACAAATATTGTATGCTTCGGGGTTTTGAGAGCCCGTTATATCTGTAAATTCAAACCTATGGCCTATTACTTCTAAACCAAAACCTGTCATTTCACTAATTAGGTATTGAGCAGCATCTTCGTAAGCAGGGTTTCCCTGACCCGCCCACCTGTCGTAATAGCCTTCTTTACCATCTATAATATCGAAAGAATCTGTTGGATCACTCATTTCAAACAATCGTTCGTATACACTTCTTCCATCAACGATTCCAGTAGAGTGAACTCCTCCTTCATCTTTCGATAGAGACATTGCCCGATTAATTGGTATGATTTTTACAATTACTGAACCACCAGTTTCAGAACTATGGTTTACTGTATCGAATGTACTATTTTCAGAAGCCGGAACTCTTTCAATTCCATTATTCGAATTATCTATATTTCCTTCTCTACTTATCCAAGTCATCCAAGATTCTCCTTGGTCCCGAATCGGCCAAAAGTCTCGTCCAAATTTCCCGATTATGACTACCATATTTTCAGTTCTTGGAGGTGCTAATATTGACAATGTGACAGAATCTCCCTTTTCCAAATCAACAATTGTAGAGTTCTGAACATAATTATTACCAT